>Ga0247841_10003553_pt1 | contig 28520 bp, 26 predicted proteins | sample LaCruzMarch2015__2_FD_192410 | JGI IMG/M metagenome (GOLD analysis project Ga0247841, IMG submission 192410) | Freshwater microbial communities from meromictic Lake La Cruz, Castile-La Mancha, Spain - LaCruzMarch2015_18m | ecosystem: Environmental > Aquatic > Freshwater > Lake | place: Spain... | reverse complement strand
GAAAGGACTGACCATTGAAGACTGAATTCAACATGTTCTTCGCGCCGCGTTCGCTTGCTTTCCTGGGCGCGTCTGCCGACCCCACCAAGTGGGGCTTCCGCATCCTTGCCAATATCGTGACCGGCGGGTTCCAGGGCAAGATATACCCGGTCAACCCCAAGGGGGGCGAGGTGCTGGGCCTGAAGTTCTACAGCAGCATCGAAGAGATACCGGAGGTGCCCGACCTCGCCATCATCGTTGTTCCGCCCACCGCAATGGTTGAAACTATAAAAGACTGTGTCCGCAAGGGCATGAAGGCCGCCGTAGTGGTGACAGCGGGTTTCGCCGAGGTCAGCCGGGACGGGGCGGCGGTGCAGGAGGAGATCGTTAAGCTGGCCAGGCAGGGCGGCCTGCGGCTGATCGGTCCAAACTGCTTCGGCATACTCAGTCCGTCGGCCAAACTCTACGCGCAGATGCCACCCATCTTCCCGCCCGACGGGCAGCTTGCCGTCGTCTCCCAGAGCGGCAACGTGGGCCTCACCATCGCGCGCAGGGCCATGGCCCTGGATTTCGGGTGCAGCCGCATGATCAGCATAGGCAATGAGGCGGACCTGCATGCCGAGGATTTCCTTGAGTATCTGGCGGGCGATGACAAGACTAAAGTTATCCTCAGCTATATCGAGGGTTTGAGGGACGGGCGCAGGTTTTTCGAGGTGGCAAAGAATACCAGCTTAAAGAAACCCATCGTCATGATCAAGGTCGGGGAGACCGAAGCCGGCGCTTCGGCCGCCAGGTCGCATACCGCCGCCCTTTCCGGCTCAGCGGAGGTGTTCAGCGGCATAAGCCGCCAGGCCGGCATCGTGAGGGCCAACAACCTCCAGGAATTGATGAACCTGGCATACGGTTTTCTCTGCCATCCCATCCCCAAAGGACGCAGGGTGGGCATCGCCACTTTGGGCGGTGGCTGGGGTGTGTTGGCCGCGGACGCCTGCGCCAGGCTGGGATTGGACGTGGTAAAGCTGCCCGCTGAAGTGGTGAGGGAACTGGACTCGTTCCTGCCTATCTGGTGGAGCCGCAACAACCCGGTGGACACTGTGGCCGGGGCGGCTGAAAACATCACCAGGGTGGTGGATATACTGGCAAAATCCGATGCAACGGACTCCGTGCTGTCACTGGGCGTGCCTTTTCCGAATATGGGCAGGGCGGCCCTGCCAACCAACGAGGAAGAGAAGAACAAGTTTTTCGATTTGATCGTCGAATCCTACAAAAATTCCATCGGCGAGATGAAGGCCATATCCGAGAAATACGGCAAGCCTGTCATCGTGGCGGCCGAACTGCCCACGCCGCGCGGGGAGCGCGCGCTCGATACGGAGATATTGCGCTCCATCTCGAAGAATAACATGGTGTGCTACAGCATGCCCGATGAGGCCGCCATGGTGCTGAACTCCATGGTCAAATACGGGGAATTCCTCAGAAGCCGCTGAAGTGAGGTCGGGGTAGGTGTTACCTGCCGGTCCCGTCTGGAAGTTGCTGTGTGCACGACGGGCCGCTGAACTTGCCCAACCACTCCGGGCCCTTGATTTTCATCACAACCACTGCAAAAACCAGCGACACGAGGACAAAGCTGGTTAATGCCAGTATTACTGCTATCTTGAAGTATTTGTTGTCCATGCTTCCCGCCAGCGGATATATCATTATAAATGCAGTTCGGCGTGCTGGCAACGATTCAGGGATTTACACGATTGAGGGATTTACAGCGCCCGCATCGGGTAATATAATATCGGCCATATTAACTTAAAGGAGGTAGTCATGGAGGAAACCTTAGTCAAACGCTGGTGGGCATTGGCCCTGCGGGGGTTCATCGCCCTCATCCTGGGCATCATCCTTCTGGTCATGGACAAGCAGATGGCCGCCGCGCTGCTGGTGCTGTTCCTCGGGCTCTACTGCCTGATAAACGGCATATTCGTGCTGGTAGTCGGCATCTTCAAGAAGAAGGCCCGCGGCAGCCGTGCCTGGCTGATCGCGGAGGGTATCATCAGCCTGCTGTTGGGCGTCCTGATACTCCTCTCGCCGATGATCGCCGGAACCTTCATCCTGTACTTCATCGCCATCTGGGCGCTTGTCACAGGCATACTGCAGCTGATATTTGCCATAGCAGAGTGGAAGTACCTCCCCGGCGCATGGATTATACTGGTATCCGGCCTGATCTCCATCCTGCTGGGAGGCCTGATCTTCGCCAATATCGCGGCTGGCATAGCACTGCTGGTCATCCTCATCGCCATTTACCTGATACTCTTCGGGGTGTTGCTCATGATTCTTGGCTTCTCCCTCAAGAATATCAAAGTTGAAACACTGGCTGTATACGAGGTAGAGGTCAGCTAAAGAAAAAAAGAATGGACCCGGGATGCTGATGGTGGCGGAGGGGGCGGGATTCGAACCCGCGTTAGCACGAAGCTAAAACGGTTTTCAAGACCGTCACCATCGGCCTCTCGGTCACCCCTCCGCGGGACGTATTAGTATATTTTATGTCCCGCGCAGAGGCAAATCGCGGATGCAGGTGTTGGGCTGTTGCTGCGGGACAGGATTTGCCGGGGCGGCAGGAACTAAAAGGAATTGAGCCGGGTCTCTATGGCGGCGGCGTTGGGGAAGGAGCCGTCCTGCTTGCTTTTGATGATTCCGCTGGAGTCTATGAAAAAGGTCACCGGTATGCCGCTGGAGACGTTATAGGCCTGGGCCACGGCCCCCGCCTCGTCCAGAGGGACCGTGAAGGTGTAGCCGGCGGCCGTGAGGGCCGCTCCCACTGACTCAGCCCTGTTGGCGGGGAACCCGCCGGCGGCGCTGTTGATCACAAGCATGGCCACGCTGCTCTCGGGAAACTTGGCGCGCACTTCCTGAAGGTAGGGCATCTCCTCCATGCAGTAGTGGCAGTTTAAATTCCAGAAATTGACTATGACCTTCTTGCCCTGCAGCGCGCTGAGGGTCACCTGGCTGCCATCCGCGCAGGCAAGCGTGAAATCAGGGGCTGAATTTCCCACCATTGACCCCGCTGGTGCGGCGGTGGCAAAACTGGCATCGGGCGATGACCGCTCGTTGCCGTCGGCGTCCCTCGATACCACCTTGTAGTGGAAGGTCGTATTGGGGGACAGCCCGTTGAGTATCACGTCGTGGTAGGTGGTCAGAGTGGTGTCCGTCTGTGAAGGTTGCAGGGTGCCGTACATGGTCGATGTCCCGTAGCTCACCTGGCTGGTGGCAGGTTCATCGGTTACCCAGGTTATCTCTGCCGAACCTCCCATGGCTGAACTGGAGACGTTGGTGTGCTTCACTTCGCTGATAACAGGCGGTGTGGTATCCCGTATGTCCGAGGTTGTCAACACGGCCGTCGCATCCAGGCTGGAGTCCGGGGAATCAGGGCTGTCGCCAAGGGCTGATTTCACCGTAATATGGTAGCCCGTACCCTGCTCGAGATTGGTCAGTTTGACGCTGTGATCTGTGACCAGCACGTCGTCCCTGGCGTTTTCGCACAGGGTGCCGCCGTCCTTGCAGAAGATGACGATGCTGTTGGATTTCTTGTCGGTTTTCCAGGTCACGGTGGCGCCTGTTCGCGTGATATCGGAGTATTGAATATCCGATATCTCGGGTCCCTCGCTTGTGCCCGAAGGTGTCGTGATCGTGGTGGGGGGTATTACAGCCGGTGCAGGCGTCTTTAACTGGTCCATCAGGAAGACTATTCCGATAGCGATGACGCCTACTATTGCCATAAGCGCCAGCAGTATGGGGAGCGGGGAAGACCTCTGCCCCGGCTTTGCCATCCGCTCTTCGCGCTCGAGTGGCTTTTTATCTTTCCCCTTTTTCTTTTTTTTCTCGGGATAAATCTCCTGCACAAACCCGGGCGACGGCGCCGGGTAGGCCATTTCGTATGGTTGTGCCGCAGGCTGCCCGTAATACTGGTTCCCCTGCTGCGGATAAGGGGCATAAGCCTGCTGCGGTTGGTAGGCAGCGTATGCCTGCTGCTGTGCGGCCTCCGTGGCCTTGTAGCGGTCCTCGGCCTTGATAAAGGGCTTGCGCCCTTCCGGAGGGAGGCGGTTGCAGCCGCAGGTAGGGCAGACCTTGCTGCGGTCCGGCACGGCGTAGCCGCAGCTCGGGCAGGCACGCTGACCGGCGGCCGCGCCCCCCGCGTCCTGCATGGCGGGTGCCGCTGCCATCTGGGGGTATATTTCCTCGGGCGCCGTTTGCCTTACGTTGGACCGGGCCGGGGCTGCAGGCCCGGACTTGCTCTCCTCCATCCTCCTGTAGACTTCGCCTTCAAAGGTCTTGTCCTTGACGGGAGGGGCGACATTTCGCATGGTGTTGCCGCCCCCGAATTTGCCGTGCACGGGGCACTGGCTGGACCCGGGAGGGATGACCCTGCCGCACTTGGAGCATACCTTCTGGGCCGTGGGGCCCTGCTCGTCAGGGGGAGGGGCTGTGAACGTGTGGGAGTGGTCGCCCTGGCCGGGCTTCATCACGCCGTGGCCCTGGGTGGGCATCATGGTGAAGCGGTTTCCCAGTTGACCGCAGTAGGGGCACTTGCCCAGCGAAGGGTCCGTCCTGTTGCCGCAGCTCGGGCAGACATACCTGCTGGCCGGCATGGCGCCGGGCGCCACGGCAGAAGCCGCAAAGTTGCCGGCCGAGTACTTGCCGTGCCGGTACGACCCGTCCTTCTTGCCGCAGTGTGGGCAGATGGAGGCGTCGGGCGATTCGATCAACAGGTGGCAGTGCGGGCAGAACCTGGCGCCACATTTCTGGCAGACAGTAGCGTTGGGTTCATTTATCTCGTGACACCTCTGGCAGATTACCGTGCTGGGCATTAAACGTTATCCATATTAAGCTGCATTCAATATTACATTAACGTTAGGACAAGATATCGTCTGTGTCAAGTTTATCATAACGTGAGCGGCACCGGTCTGAAGCTGTTGCCGGACCAGGCCGTCTTTGGATAGCACCTTTGCGGGGGATCAGTATGAATTTAACATGAACTCGATCTCGCCGGGGCCGGTGAACATGCCCTGCTGGATCCTTTTGATGACGCCGTCTTTATCTATAAAGTAGGTCTTGGGTATGCTGGTAAGCTCGTACTTGTTGAAGGCATCCTCTCCCGGGTCGAGGCAAACAGGGAAAGTGTAATTTTTGTTGGCTATGAAAGACCTGATCTCATCCGGATCCGACTGGCTGCCGGCCACGGTCAGGATGGTGAAGCCGGCATCGGGGCCGTACTTGTCCCATACCGCCTGGAAGTGAGGCAACTCGATCTTGCAGGGAGAGCACCAGCTGGCCCAGAAGTTGAGTATGACCTTTTTGCCGCGCAACTGGCTGAGCGAGACGTCCTCCCCCTTGAGGTTTTTCAGGCTGAAATTGGGGGCCTTGCTGCCCATGTAAGGCGACGTCCCTGACTCAGGGTCCGTCTTGAAGCTGAAGTCCTCCGTGGATGTCATGACGTTGCCGGAGGCATCTTTGGATATGAGCTGGTAACGGTAAGTGGTGTTGGGCGAAAGCCCGCTCAGGAAAATGCTGTGGTCGTTGCTGAAAGCATAGGTAAAGCTGGATGGGAACTCGTTGCCGGTGACCAGGCCGTACCTGACCTGCGACTTGGCATTCTCGTTGGTTTTCCAGGTAATGGTGGCAGTCGTATCATCCACCGATACGGACGGTTGGCCGACAAGCTGCGGGGCGGCGGTGTCGGCGGCTGATAACAGGGTCTGGAAGGTCCTGTCCTGCTTGCTCTCGTTGCCGGCGGCATCCTGGCATAGCAGCGTTATATAATAAGCCTTCCCGCTCTCAAGCCCGCTGAGGTCCGCCTGGTGGTAACGCGAGGGCGTGACCGAACCATTTATATTATTTCGTTCGCCCAGTTCAGTCTTATAGCTGAGCCTGCTGGTGCACAACTCGTCAGTTTTCCATGTTACGACTGCGCCGTGATCCGTGATGGACTTGATAAGTATATCTGATATTACGGGCAGGGTCGTATCGGAGGGCACAACCGGCTTTACGGGGACCGGGGGTACAACTGCCGGGGCGGTCTGGTTGGAGCTTGCCGTTGCGGTCTGGTTTGAGCTTGCAGCCGGCGTGCTGGTATTGTCGGCCGTCCCTGGGGTTTTCCCCCATCCTAAGGCTGCCAGGAGGCCGGCAAAGGGGCCCGGATTAGCCTGGCCTGCCGTTGTACCGGTCGAGGGCGGCTGTGACTGCTCAGAATCGGCCGGTACCGAGGGCTGTTCCACGGGTCTGACCGTCTCGGGGCCTGCGGGTGTCATCAACCACCCGGATACTTCATCGAAGTTGTTGTAAACATAGAGGGCGCCGGAAATCAGTGCTATGACCAATATTATGCTGATGACCGTGGCTGCAATCCCACTGGACCTGCTCTTGCGCGGCTTCTCCTCCTCTTCCCCCTCGTCGAGGAAGGACTCGAAGTGCCTCTCACGGGCCGGCTTTTCGCCAGTGTCCCAATCCCCGCTGTCCTCACGTTCCCTGGATTTCCTCTTCTGTTTGGCAGGCCCTTTCCCATCCTCCCTGTCCATGTCCTCTATGTGATCGAGTATCTCGGCCCTGCGGCTGATGCCGACGGGGAACCTCGAGTCATCTTCCCCTCGCTGGCCACCCCCCCTCCTGGGCGAAACATCATCCACCGGCTCGAAATTGGCCGGACCCTCACGCCCTGACGAAGCAGGAGACTGCCTTTCACCCCTGTCCACAGGTATGTTATCAGGGCGCCCCTGCTGTGGCGGCACCTGCCTGGTCGGGGCAGGCGGGCCGGCCTTGCCGGCATAGCTGTGCGGGCCGAGGCTGCCGCAGTCCTTGCACGGCTCGTTGGAGTAGGCCATCGGCTTGCCGCAATTACATTTAAACTGGCTGTCCAAATAGGTGTCTTCCTAAGAATCTACACTACAGCGGGACGAACCTGCTGTCAAGGATTTTATGCGCATGGGGCTATAAATTATTGAGTGTCCTCTCGACCTGTTCTATATTAAAATTGCCCGTTTCGATATCGCGGATGATCATGTCGCCGTCGATGAATACCGTATAGGGCGCTTTCTCGACGCCGTACAGGTGGGCCGTCGTCTTGTACATGTCCACGACCACCGGGACGGTTAGCTCACCGCGCTCTGACTTATACGTAGCGATGGTCTTGTCTATATCATCAAGCTTGCTTTCAACGAAGACGGCTATGATCTTGACGCCCGGTATTTTCTTGTCCTGGATCGATTGCAGCAGGGCCAGTTCGCGGTCGCACTCGGGGCAGTAAACGGCCCAAAAGGTGAGCAGTACCTTCTGCCCCCTGTAGTCGCGTAAAGAGATGGTCTCCTGCGTCTTGAAGATGGGGAGCGTGAAATCGGGCGCCCTGTCGCCGATGCGCGGCCCGGTGGGCACCGAAACCAGCGTGGTAAACATGTTGGGCGGGTCCATTACAGCCGCGTTTCCATCGGCATCCACTGACTTGATGCGGTAATAATAGGCGTTGTTGGCCTCGAGGCCGATGATGCGCACCGAGTGGTCCGTGACCAGCATGGTATCCGCAGCCGTTGAACTCTGACATGACGTGTCGGCGCCGTAAAGCACCTGGCTTGTGGCAGGCCTGTCGGTGGTCCAACTTACGACGGCGCTGCCGTCCGTGGGTATAACCTTGAAGCCGGATACGGCAGGCGGGGTGGTCATCTGCCTGGGACCGGTATCAAACATGTGGTCGTTGCTGCGGTACAGTTCATTACCCTTGCCGTCCGTTGCCACTACGACAAAATGGTAGGTCGTGGCAGACTCAAGCCCGGTGAGCGTGACCTTCTGGGCAATGCCCTGGAGAACGGCAGGTGCAGAATCCCCGTAAGTCTCCGTTTTGCCGTATATGACCTTGCCCCAGGCCGGCTCGGCGGTGGTCCAGGCAACGGCTGCCCCGTCCGCGGTTATATCTGATATGGCGATATTGGATACCTCGGGCCCGGCAGTTTCAGCGGGCGGGGCCTGCTGCTGCTCTGCCGGTTTGAGGAAGGTAAGAGTTGAGGGCAGGATATTGTATTGCCTGGCTAAAAGGAAACCGATGCCCACCAGGATGACCACGATGACAATGATGATGATAATGTCGAGGGTCTTGAGGTGGTGCCTGCCGCCCAGCCTCTTTGCCCGCTGTGAAGCGCCCTTGATGGAGGCAAGCCCTTTGGCCGCGGGGGGCAAATTCAAGGCTTGGGCAGTCTCCTCGATGGCCGCCTCCTCCTCCTGCCCGGGAGGCACGATCCTGGCCTTGGCCGTGCTTTTCCCGCAGTGTGGACACGTGGGGGAGGGGCCTTTCAGGGTTGCCATGCAGTTGGGGCAGCGGTACTGTTTCTGTTCCTGCGCGGGACCGGTTTCGGCTAAGCCCGCCGCCGCCCTCTTCTCAATAATCTTCTGCCAGAGGTCCACACCCTGCTGCTCCACGCGGTCCATGAACCACTTCTGGCCGCAGCGCGGGCAGATCGCGGTGCCCTCGGGTACCACGCCGCCGCACTGGCGGCAGAACTTGGGGCCGGTCTGTGACTCACCTTCTGCCATAATTTATCAGGACACTGCTTAAAGTGTTTCTCTAATTATACATATAGTTAAATTGAATTTGAAGGCAAAGTCAAGGTGTCATGACATATAAGCTGTATCCGTATTGAAAAAGGCGGGTGGACCGGGACTGCGCGTGGGTTGGATGTGCCCTCTACCTTATTACGTCTGTATTCATGTATGGCCGCAGGACGGCCGGGACGCTGATGCTGCCGTCTTCCTGCTGGTAGTTTTCCATGATGGCGATCATCACGCGCGGCAATGCAAGTCCCGAGCCGTTGAGGGTATGTACCAGGCGCGGCTTGGCCTCGGGGTCGGGCCGGTAGCGTATGTTGGCCCGGCGCGCCTGGAAATCGCCGCAGTTGCTGCAGGAGCTCACCTCGAGCCACTCACCGCATCCGGCAGCCCACATCTCGATATCAAATGTCTTGACTGCGGCAAAACCCAGGTCGCCCGTGCACAGCTGTATCACCCGGTGGGGCAGTTCCAGCCTGCGGCAGATGTCCTCGGCATTATCTAACAGGCTGCTAAGCTCGCCGTCAGACGTGTCCGGCTCAACAAACTTGTACATCTCCACTTTTTCAAACTGGTGCCCGCGCTTGATGCCGCGCGTGTCCTTGCCGGCCGCCATTTTCTCGCGGCGGAAACATGATGTGTGCGCGGCGTAACGTAAAGGCAGCGTGCCGGGGGCCAGTATCTCGTCGCGGTGCAGGTTTGTCAGGGGTACCTCGGCCGTGGGCACGAACCAGTAATCCTCCTCAGCATCGTGGTAGAGGTTGTCGGCGAACTTGGGCAGGTTGCTCGAGCCTACCAGGCACTCGCGCTTTACCATGGAGGGCGGGTACATCTCGGTGTAGCCGTGCTCCCTGACATGCAGGTCGAGCATGAAATTGATGAGTGACCTCTGCAGCAGGGAACCCATGCCGCGCAACACGTAAAACCTGGTGCCCGAAAGCTTGACGCCGCGCTGGAAGTCGATGATGCCCAGCTTCTCCGCCAGGTCCCAGTGGGGGAGCGGCGTGAATGTGAATTCAGGGGGCCGGCCCCATGACCTAACCTCGATGTTGCCTTCCGAACCAGTGCCGGCGGGTACGTCATCCGACGGCAGGTTGGGCAGGCGCAGCAGCCTGTCCTCCAGCCTGGCCGACAGCAAGCCTGCCTCAGCCTCGATCTGGGTGATGCGGTCGCCCACCTGCCGCATCTCGGCTATAAGGTCGGCGGGCTTATCTTTCATACGGCTGATCTGCTTGCTCACGTCGTTGCGCCGGGCGCGCAGGGTCTCGGCCTCTTTGAGCACCTGGCGGTAATGGCTATCTGTTTCTATGATCTCGTCGACCGGCCCGCGTCCTTCCCCGCGCTTTTCCATGGCCCGGTAGACGACCTCGGGGTTATCACGTATTAATTTGATGTCAATCATTCCTCGCCCCTCCCCTGTTTGGTCTTTAGCTGCGGGAAGAGTATGACCTCGCGTATAGACTGCCTGTCGGTGAGCAGCATGACCAGCCGGTCTATGCCCACGCCCAGCCCGCCGGCAGGCGGCATGCCGTGCTCCATGGCGGTTATAAAATCGTCATCAACCATCTCGGTTTCAGGCAGTTCGCCGGCCGCCCTGGCGCGCTCTATTTCCGCAGCGTGCATCTCGCGCTGGCGGGTGAAACGCTCGAGCTGCTCACGCGGGTCGTTCAGTTCGGAGAACGAGTTGGCAACTTCCATGCCGCAGATAAAGGCCTCGAACCTCTCTACCAGGCCCTCTTCCTTGCGGTGCAGCTTGGCAAGCGGTGACATGTCAATAGGGTAATCCACCAGGAAAGTGGGCTGGCGAAGGTCCGGCTCAACGTAAGTGGAGAGCAGTTCATCGATCAGCCTGCCCCTGTCCTTGAGCGGGTCCACCTGCAACCCCATCTCCTTCATGCGGGCGCGCATGCTGTCGGCGTCCTGGTACTGCATGAAATCTATGCCGCATTTGTCCACTATCGCCTGCCGCAGGGGGAGCCGTCTCCAGGGAGGGTCGAGGTTTATGGCCTCCCCGGCGAAGCTGACTTGAGTGGTCCCCAGTATCTCACGGGCCACGCAGCTTACCATGTTCTCGGTCATCTCCATAACGTCGTTATAATCGGCGTATGCCTCGTAGCTTTCCATCATGGTGAACTCGGGGTTGTGCTTGGTCGAGATGCCCTCGTTGCGGAAGACGCGGCCTATCTCGTATACCCTGTCGAAGCCGCCTATCAGCAGCCTCTTGAGGTAGAGTTCCAGCGCAATGCGCGGGTAAAGGTCCTGGCCGAGGGCGTGGTGGTGTGTTATAAAGGGCCTGGCCAGCGCACCCCCGTACATCGGCTGAAGGATGGGGGTCTCAAACTCGATAAAGCCCCTTGCGTTCATGAAATTGCGTATGGCGCCGATGATGCGGCTCCTCCTGATGAAGAGTTCCCTGACTTCCTCGTTGGCAATGAGGTCGAGGTACCTCTGGCGGTACCTCTTCTCCACGTCCACCAGGCCGTGCCATTTCTCCGGCAGCGGCCGCAGGGCCTTTGCCAGTATGGCAAAGGAGGAGGCCTCGAGGGTCACCTCGCCGCTGCGGGTCTTGAATACGTGGCCTGACACGCCCAGGAAATCCCCGAGGTCTAGGTCCTGCAGCACTGCATACGTATCCTCTCCCAGCGAGTCGCGGCGGAAGAAAACCTGCATCTTGCCCGAGCCGTCACGTATATCGAAAAAGGCCGCTTTGCCCATGAACCTGGCGGCGGTGATGCGCCCGGCCAGGCTGACGCCGGGCAGTGTGGCTGACGGGTCGGTTTCAAACGCCTCCAGGAAAAGCTGCATGGCTTCCCCCGTGGTGTGGGTCCTGTGGAATTTGTGCGGGTAAGGGTCAAGGCCGCGGGCTATCAGCCTGGAAAGTTTCTCCAGGCGCGGTTGCTCCATGCGTTCCTGCCCGGCCATGTTCTTAGCTTACTTCGATGAGCTGCAGTTTCATTAAACCCGCCGGCGTGCGCACCTCTATCTTAGCACCCTTTTTCTTGCCCAGCAGTGCCTTGCCTACGGGCGATTCGCAGGATATCTTGCCGTCAACCGGGCTGGCCTCGGCGGTACCCACGATCGTGTAGCGGTCGATCTTGCCGTCCTGGTTCTGGATCAGCACGGTGTCGCCCAGTTCCACCACGCCTGGCTGGTGCGGGGCCTCGATGATGCGGGCATTGAGGATGATATTCTCCAGGGAGCTTATGCGGCCCTCGATGAATGCCTGCTCGTTCTTGGCATCTTCATATTCGGCGTTGTTTTCCGTTCCACCCATCTCACGCGCCCTCTTGATCTTGTCGGCCACCTCCTGGCGGCGCACCGAGGTGAGCTGATCATATTCGGCCTTCAGCTTTTCAAGGCCCTCCCGGGTGATATCAAATTTCTTTAGAATCATGGGTATTACCTCCCCGCATGCCGGATATTAAAAAACTGAGAGCCGCGATAACTCTCAGCCTTTTCAGTAACTTTGAAAACATTATATTCCGATGCCGCCGGGAAGTAAAGAGTAAAGAGTGGTATAATACCTGCCGGTTAAAATTCAGGAGGAACCATGACTAATTTACTTATCGCGGCTTACGATCCCTGCGGGAAAACGGCATTATGCGCCGGCATAGGTAAAAAACTGGCCAGTTCGGGTAAAAAGATTGGCTATATCAAACCCGTACATGTAAAGGCGGAGGGCGCCAAAGACGAATGCATGGACGCGGCCTTCATAGGGGAGGCCCTTGAATTGGGCGAGAGCAGGGAACAGCTCTGCCCCATCCATATCCAGCAGGAGGAGTTGTGGCGCAGCCTCTCAGAGGACGCAGAAAATTTTTCCACCAGGTTAAAAGCGGCCTGCGATAAAGCAGGAGCCGGCAAGGATATATTGATAATCGAAAGCCCGGGCGCCTTTAAGCATGACCAGGTTTCAGCGCTGGCGGGGTACACCCTGGCTGAAAAACTTGATGCCCGCGTCATATTGCTGATCTGCTGGTGCTCGGATTACCGGGAGGCGGATATCCTGCAGGCAGCCGAGAAACTTGGCGGCAGGCTGCTGGGCGTGGTGTTGAACCAGGTGCCGTCTTCGAAAATAAGTGCGGTCCAGGCGGAATGCACGGCCTATTTTAAGGAAAGGGGCATTGCCGTGCTGGCGGTGCTGCCTGAATCGAGGGCCTTGCTGGGCGTAACGGTCGGCGAGATCGCCGGCGCGGTGAATGGGGAGATCATCACCTCAAAGGACAGGGCCGGGGACCTCGTTGAGAACGTTATGCTGGGGGCCATGTCCCCCGATTCGGCCAGGGATTACTACAACAGGCTGCGCAACAAGGCCGTGGTTACGCGCCATGAGAGGGCTGACATGCAGCTGGCCGCACTGGAGACGTCAACAAAGTGCCTGGTGGTCAGCGGAGGGAGGCCTTCAACCTCGGTCATGGTCAAATCCGAGGACAAGAAGGTGCCCGTAATAGTGGCTGACAAAGATGTCAATGAAATCATCAGCGGGATCGAGCGGACGCTGGCCGGCGCGGGATTCCGGCACACTCAGAAGTTGCAGGCCATGACGGCCATGCTCGACAGCAGGTTCGACTACAAGGCCCTCAATGCTGCCCTCGGGCTGAAATAAGAGGCCTCCTAATCGGCGGTTTCATTATCGCCTGACCCGATTATCTCCCGGGCCTTGTCTGCGTACCTGGCCGGCACCTGCAATTCCACCTGCCCCAGTCCATCCACCGTCAGGCCGTACACGCTGCCGATGCTCTCGTACTTCAACAGGGCAAGTATGCCCTCCACCTCAAGCCTTCCACGCACTATCTCAGCCTCCGGTTGCCCGGCGGCCCTGTAAACGGTTACCAGCTTTTCTTCAGTGTCCATGATATCCCCTGATAGAAGCAAAAATAAATAAGCGCCGCCGGTTAAGGCAGCGCTTATTTATTTTTCAACTAACTATTATTATCTGATTTATTTGGCGCCGCTGCTGCAAGTCTTGCACTTGGCCAGCAGGTTGTTCTGGAGCGCCCAGGTCTGAGCAACACACTCGGGGTGCGGGCTACCGGTAATGCCCCAGTCACCGCCACCGATGGGGGAGGTGCCCCTGTGGTTCATCTGGGTGTTGTTGATGTTTGCCCTGGTGCCGATATCGGCAGCTGACCAGCTCTTGTTGGCAAAAGACAGGCTCTTGCCCCAGCAGCCGGAGCACTTGGACAGGCCGAGGCCGGCAGTAGTGGTGTTGGCCGGGCAATTCAGCGGACAATCATCCAGCGGAAGGGATGTGGCCGGGGTAGGCGGGTTAAGACACCTGGTGGAGTTGTCACACGCAGACCCAAGGGTACCTACCTGTGTATTGCAGTTGCTGCATCCACCCAGGCACTGGGCAATGTCACAACCCGTGGGCTTCGGACATTGGGAAGTGTTGCACACGCCGGCACAAAGTTTATCCGGGCCGCACAGACCAGCAAGCCTGGACATGGCGCTGGTCGGCGTCCTTCCCCAGTGCTGGAGGTATAGCTTCCAGGAATTCTGGTTATTTTCCCATTTAACTTTGTCCCAACCCGTGCATTTTCCGAGGTCGGCTGAGACAGTGGCAGGTATCAATACCAGTGATAAAGCCACTACGAGGGCAACGAGGGTTCCAAAAATTCTCCTCACGGCATACGCCTCCTTAATTGATGAATTTGAACGCATTCTACAAGGTCATATAGACTTTGTCAATAGCAAGCTTAGGATATTTCTTGAAATAAGTCAACATAACATATAAAATTACGCCCTGTTAAGTAAAAATAGTAACATATTTTAATATTTATGTAACGTTGCTCTTAGGAGGAAAATCACTTGGCTGCCCTGGGAAAACACCTTCTGTTGGAATTAAAGGACTGTGACGCCGGTCTCCTGAATGATATGGATTACCTGCGGGGGGTGCTGGCCGACGTTGCCAGGTTGATCGGGGCAACCGTGATCAAGGATTCCTTTTACCAGTTCTCGCCGCAGGGCATAAGCGGCGTCGTCATCATAGCGGAGTCGCACCTTTCCATACACACATGGCCGGAATACTGTTTTGCCGCGGTGGATATTTTCACCTGCGGGGACGTCATCGAGCCGTCAAAGGCGGTCAAGCCGCTGGCGGATAGGCTGAAAGCCAAATCCACCTCTTTTATAGAATTAAAGCGGGGCGTCCTTATTGAAAGCCCGGCGGTGGCAGGACAGTAGGTGAAAAGACCGGACTACTCTGATAATAGCAGGTGGCTCATCGACGAGTTGTCGGATGACCTGGTGCAGATACACGGCATCAGGAAAGTGCTGCACGACAAGACCACGCGCTTCCAGCACGCCCAGATAGCCCAGACCCACACCTTCGGCATCTGCCTGGTGCTTGACGGCAAGATCCAGTCGGGGGAGAAGGACGAGTTCATCTACCATGAATCACTGGTGCACCCGGCCATGCTGGCGCATCCCAACCCGGAAATGGTGTTCATAGCCGGCGGTGGCGAGGGGGCCACGCTGCGTGACGTGCTGATGCACGGGACGGTCAGCAGGGCAGTCATGGTGGATATAGACGGGGAGGTGGTGCGGTTATGCCGCAAATACCTGCCCACTTTTCACAGGGGCGCCTTCGACGATAAAAGGGCGGAGGTGCGCCACGAGGATGCCAGGAAATATATTGCTCAAACGAGGGAACGTTTTGACGTGGCTGTTATCGACCTGGCAGACCCGGTGGAGGAAGGCCCGGCCCGCATGCTTTACACGCAGGAATTCTATGGGCTGGTAAGGGACAGGCTGAAGCCGGGTGGCATCATGGTTGTGCAGTCCGGCCAGTCAGGCTGGATCAACCTGCATAACTTCGCCGCCATCAACGGCACCCTCAAAAGCATTTTCAAGGTCGTGCGCCCCTACCAGGTATTTGTGCCTTCATTTGTCGACCTGTGGGGGTTTCATACTGCATCCGACTCCCTCGACCCGGCGCGCCTTTTACCCCGGGAGATAAACAGCAGGATATCGGACAGGGTCAACGGCAGGCTGCGCTCCTACGACGGCATAGCCCACCGCGGGCTTTTCTCCCTGCCCTTAAGGCTGCGGCGGAAGTTGAGCAGGTCACGCCGTGTCATAACCGACGCCGCCCCCATAGCAGTTCACTGACCCTTGCCCGGCACAACCGCGCGCTCCATCCGCATGATTATGAAACGGTGCTCCCCCCGTACCATTTCGCCGCCGGGCACAAAGCCGCACTTCTCGAAGCAGGCCCGGGCGCGCGTGTTCCAGTCGAGCGTCCGCAGCACGACCCTCTGCAGGCCGGAGGTCTGGAAGATATCGAGGATAAAGGTATCCAGCGCATCTTTCCCGTAACCGAGTCCCCAGTAGGGCTTTTCACCGATCATCAGACCGGTCTCGGCGGAGCCGCCCGCAAGGTCAAAATTGAAAAGGCTGCAGCTGCCTATATGGGTGCCGTCCAGGGTGTCGATGGCAAGGGTATAGGTCAGCCCGGGGTACTCCAGTTCCACGCTGTAACGCTGCAGGAATTCATCGTAGGTAAGCTCAAGCGGTTCCGAAGCGTCCAGCCGGGACAACTCTTCATCTGTACGCCACCTGTACTCGGCAACGGCGTCCTCCAGCCTGCGGGGGCGCAGCCTGACCTTGTACCCTGTAAGCACAGGTTGCCGTTTCAGGAAGTCGAAGATAGTGGGTCCTGGCAAATTTCAAGCTCTGTCAGGGCGGACAGCGCCGCCTCTCTGATCCTGTTTTCAGCCGACGTTCTCAGCTTGTCGAGGGCCCCCCTGGCTTCCTGGCCGCCGATCTTCCCCAGGGCCGCGATGGCGGCTTCCTGTACCTCGTGGTCTCCGTCGTCTAATAAATTCAGCAGGCCGGGAACTGATTCCTCGTCCCCAATCTCACCGCAGGCCCGGGCCGCCTCGCAGCGGAACTGCGAATTGCTGCTCTGCAGCTCCTGGGACAGGAAGTCCAGCCAGCGGGGATCGCAGTTGCGCCCCATGGCGAAGATGGCGCCGCCCTTCAGCAAAGGGTCGTCACTGTAGTAGTAATCCTCTATGTAGCTTGCCACGACCTCCTGGCGGAAAGGGGCGATGGACTCCAGCGCCCGTTTTCGCAGGGGAACGGGTCCGGACGGGTCCTCCAGTACGCCGAGCAGCGCATCGAAAATGTCGTTACCCACCGCCTCGGGCAATTCCCCCAGCTCAGCCATGAGGGCAAATTTTCCCATTACGCGGGCGGCGGCCTCCCTTACATCCGGCGATCCGTCCGTTTTGAGTGTCCTGATCACAGGCAGCGCGAAACCGTACTTGTCCTCAAGCTCCAGTCCCTCAAGGGCCTTGATGCGTATGCTGTCATCTGGATCATCGAGGCAAAATTTGAATATCCCTGTGAAATCCAGCCTGGCATCGTCCTCGCCCAGGCTGTACAGCTTTGCTATCAGCAACATGCGTCTTTCCAGGGCAGCGCTGCCCCAGGCTTTCTTGAATTGCGGCAGTTCATCACTGTTCAGGTCGGACAGCCTGGCCAGGTCTGTATGCCTGATATCGCTGTCCGAATATAGTGTTTCTGCGATGATTTCACTCAGGGGACGCCGTGGTTCACTCATTCATCCTCCTCTTCCTCATCATCCTCGAATTCACCTTCATCCTCCGGGGGTGGCCACACCGGCCGGGTGTAGCGGTCGATATATTCCCCCATTGCCTGGGCTGCCAGCCGCTTCATCTGCTGGTCCGACTCCTCGGCTATTTTAGCCAGGTCGCTCAGGTCGATCTCTATCTCGAGCACCTGCAGCAGGACCTTCAATACCGACAGCGCAGCCTTGGGATTGGGTATACGGGTGGTGTAGGAGGGGACCTCACCCAGCAGGCAGATGCCTTCCATGGAGCGCTCCCTGGCCACCCCCAGCAGCAGGCCGTTCAATCCTGCTATCTGCAGGCGGCCGCGCAGTACGACGTCGAACTTTTTAAGGAAGGTGACAAGGGACGTGTCAGTGGCTACACCCCATACTTTGGGCTGCTCGGTGTGGTGGATCTTGGCAATTGCCGCGGCAAAGGTGTATACGCGCTGCACCTTAAATTTCTTGGCTATATCCAGGATAAAGTTGGCCAGGTCATAGCCTTTATAGGCGGGCTGCTCGTCGCTGATGAAAAACAGGATGTCTTTTTTGCCGGACGTGTTGTGCCAGTAGAAGAACTTGCCCTCGGGGAACTGCGGCTCCTCGACGATGTTGTCCTTGACCATCACCCCGATGGGATCGAAGAAGGTGAATGGCTCGATCTCACCGATCTCCTCTGCCTCAAGCTTCTCCCGCAGGTAGCGTGTCAGGATGAGGGAAAGGTTGCCGATGCCCGGCCATGCCGCCAGCAGGTCACAGGCCCTGGGCCGCGGCTCTTTGTGAAAATTGACCAGTTTCTTCATTTCGTTATTTGGCCGATACTGCGATCGACGGGCAGCAGATGCTGGGCGTACTCACGTACCCGGCTATCCAGCGGGAGTCGCTGCCCATGGCCAATACCTCTTTCAACAGCTGGTAGACGTTGCCGGATACCATGGTATCCTTGACCCTGCCGGTTATTTCACCGTTCTCCACCTTATAGCCCAACAGCACATTGCCGCTGAAATCACCGTTGAGGATATTGCCCTGTTCGGCGCCCATCAGCTGCTCGATGACTATCCCCTCTTTTAAATCCTTTATCATGTCCGCCTGGGAAACATTGCCGCCTTCGATGACAAGTGCATGGACCGAGGGGGAGGGCATTCCGCCGCCGCGGCTGCCGTTGCCCGTGCTTGACGCCCCGGCCAGCGCCGCCGTGTGCAGGTCATAATAAAATTGCACCACTTTTCCGTGGTCGATGAGCGCGTTGCGCCTGGCCGGCACCCCCTCGTCGTCGAAGGGTGTGCTTCCTGGCTGGTAGGGTATGGTGGGGTCATCGGTCAACATCAGCCTGCTGTCGAAAACAGGCATGCCCCTTTTTTCTTTGAGCGGCGAGGCGCCGTCCAGCACGGTCTTGCCGTTAAATGCGGAGATGAGCGGGGCCAGCAGCGAGCCGGCCAACCCGAATGGGGTAAAGATCACCGGCATGTTCCCCGACTTTATGGGGGCATTGGTCCTGGCCAGGTCGAGCTGCCTGATTATTTCACCCGTCACCGGGGAAGGGTCCAGGATGGGGCGGCAGGAGCTGCGGATATCGCCGACGTACAATATGTCCCCGTCCCTTACCAGCATGCCATCAAGGCTTATACTGAAATTGGTGCGCTTGCAGGACGCGTGCCCGCCGCCGGTGCTGGCAATTTCAAAAGTGGCCGTGCCGCGCGATATGCTGCCTTCGCACAGGATGCCCGCCGTATTGGCACATACGGCATCGATCACGCTTTGGCCGAGGCTGATCATGCTGTCGATCCCGATATGCTCGACCTGCGGGTCAAACACGTCAACTTTTTCAAAGGACATCAGCGAGGGGAAAGCGAAGTTAGCCTGGTAGCCGAACTGGCTGGTCTCCAGGGCCATGTTGACCAGGTCGGCGGGCGGTATGTGGCCGCTGGCCTGGGCAAAGCCCATTTTGCCGTCCTTCACAAGGCGCAGGGCGGTGGCCACCGATTCCTTGGTCTGTATCTGCTTGAGGCGGTTGGCCTCGAAATGCACGGGCGTCCTGATGGACGTTACCCGGAATACCTCGGCGCTTTGTGCGGACCTGCGCGCGATGTCAAGTATCTGTTCCACTTATTTTCCCCCCACCAGGCAGTTCTGGATCCTGATGTGCGGGCTGCCGTTGGATACGGGCAGCGGCGATTGGCTTGCCTTGCCACAGCCCCCACCCTGGTTCATATCCAGGTCGTCGCCGATGGCATCGATATTGTGCAGCGTCGTAAAGACGTTGCCGCTGAGGACTACCGGCCTGATCATCTCTGCCACCTTACCGTCCCTGATCATGTAGGCTTCACCGGCTGAGAAGGTGAACATCTCGAGGCTGGTCGTACCGCCGTACCAGTCCCTGGCGTAAACACCTTCCTTGATCCCGCTGATCATGTCATTGAAAGTGGTGGCCCCGGGCTCAATATACGTGTTGGTCATGCGTACGATAGGGGGGAAGTTGAAGTTGATGGCGCGGGCGTTGCCCGTTGGTTTCTCCCCCATTTTGGCGGCCGTCTCACGGGAATGAAGCCGGCTGTTGAGCACCCCTTCCTTAATCAGGTAGGTCTTGCTGGCCGGCGTCCCCTCATCGTCATAGCTGTAGCTGCCGCGCAGGCCGGGCACGGCCGCCCCGTCTACGATATTGAGGTGCTGCCCCCCGAAACTGCGTCCCAGCACCATTATATCCCGCATCTGGGGGTTCTCGTAGATGTGGTCCGCCTCGGAAAGATGGCCGAACGCCTCGTGGACGAATACGCCCGCCAGCACCGGGTCAAGCACCACGGTGAATGTCCCCCCTTTGAATTCGGGAGCTGACAGCAGGGCAACCGCCCGCCGGGCGATGCCGCCGACCCTTTCCTGCAGGCCTTCCACTGTTGAGAAATCACCCTTGCTGCCTATGCTCAGCCCGACCTGCTGGACGTCGCCGTCCCGGCTGGCAATGGCAGACAGGCGCAGGTTCAGGTCGATGCGGCTTTGCTCGATATATGAGCCGTCAGAATTGGCAAATATGACCTTTTTCTTGATATCTGCGTAGCCGACACTGGTGGTCTGGATGCCCGGCGTGCCGAGCATGATGCTGTTGTATTCATCCAGTATAGACTTCTTGGCTGAGAGGGGGACCTCTACGGGATTTTTTTTATATTCGGCTTCAATCTTGTCAATAACGGCCCGGGATGGGCTGAATTCACTGCGGCCTTTGCCGACATGGGAGGCCTGCTCAACGGCCGTGGCCGCGCTTTCGGCCAGCCTGTCTATGCTGTTGAAGCTGGCAAAGCCCCAGCCGCCCTTTATCAGCGCCCTTACGCAACCGCCGGTACTGGCCGTCCTTCCCGCCTCTTCCAGGCGTTCACCCCGGTAGGCCAGCCGGCTCGACTGGCTTTCATCAAGGCGGACCTCGATGTAATCTGCCTTGAGACCCCGGATGACTGAAAATAGTCTGTCTTGCATAGGCTCTCTCGAGTAATCAATTTTAGCAGATAAACTTCTGAGGGGTGAAAGAGGCGGTCAGCCGGCAAGAAGACCCGTAACCGCACACCCGGTTGACATAAATATGCTTAAATATGAATAGACTTTTAGTACCGGCCGTTATATACTTTGGGCGGAGGTAACCGATGCAGCCCAGTCTCGTTGGCAAGATCGAAAAAGCCAAGCGCTACGCAGAGGAGCCTGAACGGGTGACCATCCGCAAGTTCTCAGCCGACTTCCGTGGGGAAAACGACAGCCACACGCTGTCCCTCGACGACGGAAAATGGTCCTGCAACTGCCACTTCTTCTCGCAGTGGGGTCAATGTGTCCACATCATGACGTTGCAGCGCCTGCTCGGCAGGATGCTCCCTTTACAGGCCGATATTCCTCAACAGGCTTAGGCCACAACTCTTTTTCCCGGCGCCGCTAAACGGTGCAGGGTTAGCTTATCCAAAATTACCCTCTCTGAACAACCTACCGGTTTCCGCTGCCAAAAATAGTGACCCTGTTGCCAGCACGAGGTCGCCTTCACCTGAGGCTGCCAGCGCGGCCGACAGAGCTTCCCGGGCACCCGGCTTGATCTCCACCGGGACGCCGTGTTTGCGGAAAACCCGGGCCAGTTGCTCCGCTGTTGCCGCCCTGGGGTGGCCTGAACTTGTGACAATTACCTTCGCCGCCAACCCGGCCAGCACCGCCGCCATGCCGTCAATATCCTTGTCCCCCGATGATCCGAAGACTATGTGCAAATTCTTGTAAGGGATATATTTTGTGACCGATGCGGCCAGCGCTTTCATCGAGTAGGCGTTGTGCGCCCCATCTATTATGAGCAGGGGAGACCGTTTGAGTACCTGCAGTCGCGCCGGCCATTTTACAACGCGCAGTCCCCTCTCCATATGGACGCGGGTTATACACGTGCCCTGCCGCCGCAGAACCTCCGCGGCGGCCACGGCTAAACCGGCGTTTTCCAGCTGGTGATCACCCAGAAGCGGTATGTGCAATTTATAACTGCCATCCCTGCCGCTGACCGTAAGGGTCTGCCCGTCCAAATCCCCGCCCAGGCGTTTCCAGGTGATGTCCTTTCCTGCCAGGACCAGGTCAGCACCCGACAACCTGCATTGTTTCACGATCACGGCCAGCGCTTCCGGCTGCTGCGGTGCGCTGATTACCATGCACCCGGGCTTGATGATACCCGCTTTTTCGCCGGCGATCTCTGCCAGGGTATTGCCCAGCACCTGTGTGTGGTCGAAGCTGATGGAGGTGAGTATGCAAACGTCCGGGGAGGCGACGTTGGTGGCGTCCAGCCTGCCCCCCATCCCCGTTTCCAGCACCTGGAAGGCAGCCCCTTTGTCCCTGAAATGAAGGAATGCCATGGCGGTCAGCGCCTCGAACGTGGTGATCTTGCCGAAGCGCGCCTCCCTGTTGATGGCCTCCACATGCGTTCGCACGGCCCCTGCCAGGCGGGCAAAATCCCTCTTAGTTACGGCATGGCCGTTGACGGCCATCCTTTCCTGCCAGCTGTAGAGGTGCGGGGATGTGAAAACCCCGGTCCGGTGGCCGGCCGAGACAAGGATCGAGGCCATCATTGCCGCCGTGCTGCCCTTGCCCTTGGTGCCCGCTATGTGAACGGTTTTCCTGCCCGTATGTGGCCGGCCCAGTTCCTGCAGCAGGGTTTCGACCCTGCGCAGGTCGAAGTTGGCGGCGTTGTAAGCGGTGGCCGGTGATATCTCGTAATCAGTCAGGCCTGCGAGGTACGCGGCGGCGGCAGAATAATCCATAATTTCAGGGCTTTACGAACTTGGGCATGCTGCGGCCCTTCCAGCGTGCCTTGCCCTGCATGGTAAGGACCATCGAAGCGACGGCGACCACGGTCATGAAGATGGCGCTGAGGGGGTAGATAAGAACAAGGTAAAGGGGGAAATGGAACCGTGTATGGTTGACCGTCCACAGCGCAATGTTGAGTATGACGGCCATGGCTGCCATGGCCGTTACCTCCACCGGCACCTGCGGTTGCGCCAGTCCGATCCCCAGCACCAGCGGCGGACTGATAAAGACTATCACGACCAATACCCACATAAATATCAGGAAAAGAGGGTCGAAATTGAACGTGGCAAAGGTGCTTTTGGTCAACCCTTTCCAAACCTGCTGGAAATTGTGGTACATCCTGCAGGTGACCAGGCCACCGCCATCCAGCAGCTTGTACTTCATGCCCATGGCGTGCACCCGCCTGCCTATGGCGATATCGTCAACCACGTTTTGCCTGACTGCAGCGTACCCCCCGGCTGCCTCGTAAGCGTCCCTGCGGAAGACCAGGAACTGTCCCAAAACGGCAAAGAGCAGCGGGTTGCGCTGGAGGCGGGTAAGCCCCAGGGGGACCCCGCACAGCATGCCAAGGTAAAAGGCCGGTATGCTCAGCATCTCGGACCAGGAGGCAATGATCTGCCGAGGCAGTGCTGAAATTAGAGCCGCCTTCTCGTATACCATGGCAGACGCTGCACCGCGCAGCATTCCCGGTTCATGGTACGTGTCCGCGTCGACAAAAACCAGCAGTTGGCCGTCCGCGGCCTGCGCAAGCTGGCTGCATGCCCAGTGCTTGCCCAGCCAGTCGTCGGGCAGCGGCTTGCCCTTCAAAAGCACAAGCCCGGGATATCTGAGGGCGGACTCCTGCAATATTTGCCAGGTCCGGTCTGTGGAGTTATCGTCCAATACTATGACCTGGAAATCGGGGTAATCCTGGCCCAGCAGGCTGTTGACGCATCTCCCAATGTTGTCCTCTTCATTGCGGGCCGGGACCAGTACCGAGCAGCGCGGCCAGGCAGGGGGTTCCGGGTAGCTGTAAAGGCGGCGCAGGTAGCGCAGGTTGGCGAGCGCTATAATCAGCAATACAACCATGCTGATTACTACAGCCGACTGGAGGTAGAAGAGGATGTCTGTGAATAATATTTGATGCACTCGGTCCTATGTCATGTGTCAGGCGGCGATATATTTCCTCAAGGCGTGTATTCAGGGTACCTTGTGTTTGGGCAATTTACGGTCCTTCCATGTGGCCTGGCCCGAGAGGGTGAGGAACATGGATGAAAATGCAATTGCTGTCAGGAGCGATGCGCTCACCGGGTAAAATAAAACGATGTAAAGCGGGAACTTGAAGCGGTAGTAATAGGAGCCCAGCAGGGCCAGGCAAGCCACAACGCAGATGGCCGCCAGTCCTACTGATAATACCGGCGGGTATTCGGGTATCTTGTGTACGCCCAGTACCACGATAGGCTCCCAGAAGACGAAGTTGATCCACAGCCAGGTGAATGTAAAAAGCGGAACGTTATATCCGTAGGAGGGGAACACATTTTTTGACAGGCCCTGGTGCAGCTCCGTCCAGTTACGGTACATGCGGCAGGTGGTGTTATCTGTCCCGTCGAATACGCGGTAGCGCATCCCGAGGAGCGATACCCTCTCCGCCAGTTGCAGGTCGTCCAGGACGCTCTGCCGTATGCTCCTGAAGCCCCCTGCGGCTTCGTAAGATGCGCGCCGGAACAGCATCAGTTTGCCGCTCGAAGATACCATCTTGGTGTTTCCCGGCCTCAAACGCGCCGGCAGTGGTATGTTGGCAAAAGCCCCCAGGGCGAAGCCGGGCATGATAAGCTTTTCGGCCAGGGTACCCAGGATATGCCTGGGAAGGATAGAAAGCATATCTGCCTTTTCAGCCAGCAGGGCCGCGGCGGCGCAGCGCAGGGTGTCCGGCGTGTGCACTGTATCCGCATCGGTGAACAGGAGCAATTCACCATCGGCCGCCATGTAGAGCTGGTGGCAGGCCCAGTGCTTGCCCAGCCAGTCCGGCGGAAGCGGCTGTCCGCTTATGACCTTCAGCCGGCTGTCGCCCTGCCCCAGTTTACTTAATATTGTTCCGGTGCCGTCGGTGGAATTGTCGTTAATCACGATCACCTGGAAATCCGGGTAGTCCTGTGCCAGCAGTGAGCTGACGCAGGGGCCGATGGTGGCCTCTTCATTCCTGGCAGGGACCAGGACGGAGATACGGGGATGGGTCCCGGAGTCGGGGTAGTCGCGAAGGTTGCGCAGCTTGCTCATGTTGATAACAGCGACTACCACCAGGTAAAGGACGCAGAGTACCACCAGGATATTTGGCAGCAGCAGCGGGTCGCCTGCAATCATGGTTTCCTCAACATTTTGCCGAGCCAGGTCTGAGGCTCCGGCCAGCTTCTAAAATAGGAATAGCGCCTGATGGTGAGGATGGCCGTTTGCGCCAGTCCGGCACAGACGAGAGGCACCCTGTTGTTAATGTAAGGTTCCGGTATGAGGAGCAGGAAAATAAGGAAAAGGAGCATGCCGCACACTGAGGCCCACACCCAGTTCTTTTGAAAAATAAACATGAACCCGATACACATGGCAATGGCCAGCGGCCCCAGCCAGCCCGTCAGCCCCAGCCATACGCCGAAGGTGGTGGCGACGCCCATGCCGCCCCTGAATTTAAGGAAGGGGGAAAAGGCATGTCCCATCACCGGGGCCACGGCAACTGCCGCCAGGTCCCAACCGGCAACCCCTGACAGGTTCTGGGCCAGGAACACGGGCACGGTGCCTTTAAAAGCGTCCAGCAGGGCGGCGATCACGTAGAGGAACTTGCTTCCCGCCCGGGCCACATTGGTGGCCCCGGGAGAACCGTCGCCGTACTGCCTTATGTCCGTGCGCAGGAATATTTTGCCGATCCAGACCGAGAAAGGCAGGGAGCCGAGAGCCAGTCCCGCGATTATCCATGCCAGGCTATTCATCAGCTGAATATTATATAATGAAGCCGTGGAATTTGTAAGCCGCCTCTTGAATGCCTCGCGGGGCAACCGCAGCCTTTTGTGCGTTGGACTGGATCCTGACCCGTCGAAATTGCCGGTCAGGGATGTTTTCGAATTCAACAGGGCCATCATTGATGCTACCGCCGACCTGGTCTGCTGCTACAAGCCAAACCTGGCTTTCTATGAGGCCATGGGTATACGCGGCCTGCAGGCTTTGAAGAAGACCCTGGCACATATCCCCAAAAATATACCTGTCATAGGCGATGCCAAGAGAGGGGACATCGGAAATACTGCAACTGCCTACGCAAAGGCGCTTTTCGGCTACTATAAATTCGACGCGGTAACGGTCAATCCCTACATGGGTTATGACTCGGTAAAACCATTCCTTGATTACCGGGACAAGGGCATCTTCGTCCTTTGCCGCACCTCCAACAGCAGCGCCTCAGACTTCCAGGACCTGGTGGATAATTTCGGAATGAAGTTTTACCAGACGGTGGCCCTGCGCGCCGGTGACTGGAACAAAGGCGGCAACGTCGGCCTCGTGGTGGGTGCCACCTTTCCCGAAGAGTTGAGGGAGATAAGAAAGCTGTGCCCGGATATGCCCCTGCTGATCCCCGGCGTAGGCGCCCAGGGCGGTGACCTTGAGCTGTCCGTCAGGTACGGTGTCGATGCCAATAAAGAGAAGGCAGTCATCGTAGCCGCCCGCCAGGTGCTTTACGCTTCCAAAGGCCCGGACTATGCGCAGGCGGCACGCAAGGCTGCCGGCGAATTGCGTAACGCTATCAACAGGTACCGCGGAATATAGCGGTTTACACGGAACAGTCGATGGCTGAGATAATCAGGCCTTCCTGCCGCACCATCTTTCATGTCGATCTTGATGCTTTTTTTGTCACGGTCGAGCAGGTGCTCAACCCTGCCCTGCGTAACAAGCCGGTGATAGTTGGCGGAAAACCTGAAGGCAGGGGAGTGGTGGCGGCGGCTTCCTACGAGGCGCGCAAATTCGGCGTTCATTCGGCCATGCCCCTGGCCAGGGCCAAAAAGCTCTGTCCCCGGGCCGTTTTTCTTACCGGCAATTACCGCCAATACGTGGAGTTTTCACAAAGATTCATGGATATACTCGGTGAATATACCCCGTCTCTTCAGCCGGGTGGATTGGACGAGGCCTACTTGGACTTGACGGGATGCGAGAATTTCGGCTCCTGGCGCGGCCTGGCCATGAAAATGAAGCAGCGCGTTACCATGGAAACAGGCCTGGTTGCATCGGTGGGGATCTCCTCCTGCAGGGTAGTGGCCAAGATAGCATCCGGCCACGGCAAGCCGGACGGCCTGGTCGAGGTGCTGCCCGGGCAGGAGAGGAGCTTTTTGTCTGACATGCCTGTCCAGAAACTGCCCGGGGTGGGGGACAAGACGGGCAAGGTTCTGAGGACCATGGGCATTGACACCATCGGACAGCTGGCAGATATGCCGGACGCTTTATTCAGGACGCGGTTCGGGGATGGCATGGCGTGGCTGCAGCAGCATGCCAGGGGGATAGATGACAGCCCGGTGGAGGTAAGGGGAGAGGCGAAATCGGTCAGCAGGGAGACTACCTTTGAAAAGGATACGGTGGACTCGGCCATGCTCAGGGCCACGCTACGCTACTTCGCGGAGAAATTGGGCGCGGAACTGAGGGACATGGATAAGATGGCCAGGACGGTAACGATCAAATTAAGGTACGCGGATTTCGAGACCGTCAGCCGGGGCTCAACATCGAAGGAGGCCACTAACCTGGACGATACCATTTTCCAGGCGGCCGTGCGGCTGCTGGAATCGGCCCTGGGTAAAAAATACAGGCCGGTCCGGCTTATCGGGCTTGAAGTGTCAAATTTCAGCGGCGTGGCAACACAGCTTGGCCTGTTTGATGCCGGGGCAAAGCGGCTGGAAAAACTGGACCGTGCCATCGACAGGGTGCGCGACAAGTACGGTTTCGACGCCATACAGACGGGCTATACAATTGAATTGAAGAAGCGGCAGAACCCCGGCAGGTATATGAAATGAAATTGCAATATAATGGTAAGAGATGAGTTTCAGGGACTGCCTCAACGTATCACTGCAGATACTGCGGGCCAACAAGATGAGGTCGGGACTGACCATCCTTGGCATCGTCATAGGCGTAAGCTCTGTGGTGTTCCTCATCTCCTTCGGCCGCGGGCACGAGGCCAACCTGATGGCCATCTTCAAGAGCCTGGGCGCGGAGACAATATATGTCACCAGTTCTTCACAGATGGCCGACCAGATATCCGGCATAACGCGCAAGCTGACCATGGAGGATGCCACGGCGCTGGAGAATACCAGCCGGCTGCCCTCGGTGGCCCTGGTGTCCCCCTTCATTGAGAAAATGTCCACGGTAACCTATGCCAACGAGAAGGTGAGCACGGATGTAATGGGGGTAATGCCCAACATCCGCAGCATAATCGATTACCCTATTGAGCGGGGTTTATATATAACTGAAGAAGACGTTATGTCGGGTGCCAGCATAGTTGTGCTGGGGGCCACGGCTCGGGCCAACCTTTTTAAGGATGAAGACCCGCTGGGCAAGAGTATACGTGTGGACGGTCGCATATTCGAGGTTGTGGGCTTGCTGCAGGCCAAGGGGGGGTTCCTGCCGGGTGCGGACGACTTTGTCATGATCCCGCTGACTACCATGCAGGCCAAGCTGATGGGCGAGACCACCACGGAGGGACGGCCTGTACAGACCATAGCCGTGCGGGCCGTGTCCGCGGACCATATCGGCAGCGCCAAGGACGAGGCCATATCGGTGCTGAGGCAGCGCCACCATATCCGCGAGGGCGAGGAAAATGATTTCTACGTCATGGATATGCGCGAGATACTCAACCAGATGAAACAGGCGCTGGAGGTTTTCCAGGTCTTCCTGGCCAGCGTGGGCGCAATATCCCTGGTGGTGGGCGGTATCGGCATCATGAACATCATGCTGGTATCGGTCACGGAACGCACCCGCGAGATCGGCATACGCAAGGCCGTGGGCGCACGGAAACTGGATATCATGAAGCAGTTCCTGGTTGAATCAGCCATTCTCAGCATATCGGGCGGGGTGGTCGGCATCATCATCGCTTTCCTCTTCGTGC
>Ga0247841_10003550_pt1 | contig 28551 bp, 29 predicted proteins | sample LaCruzMarch2015__2_FD_192410 | JGI IMG/M metagenome (GOLD analysis project Ga0247841, IMG submission 192410) | Freshwater microbial communities from meromictic Lake La Cruz, Castile-La Mancha, Spain - LaCruzMarch2015_18m | ecosystem: Environmental > Aquatic > Freshwater > Lake | place: Spain... | reverse complement strand
GATGATAAAAGTCATCAGCCAGGCAGGATACTTGGTGGAGAAAGATTTGAAGGAGGGATGCGGTTGAACCGCAGCATCTTGTTTTTTTAAGTTTTTCATGTGGAGTCACAGAGCGCACGGAGGACGAGCGAACGGAGACGAACTATTATTCAGAAGCTAATATGCTATTCTTTTCGAGTGTTAGGTTTTTCTATTTGCCGTTATGGCATTACTCATCAATATTTCTATTTCATCTAAAACATCCATAATGCCTTTATCATCCGATTCCGCGACATTACCTGGGAGATGTTTGTGATGCGGAAAAGTCGAAACATCTTTGTGGTGGGGCGCATTATCATATCTAAAGACCATATTGCCTTCCTTATCCATTAGATGAAATCTGTACTTCAATCGGTTCTCTTCCTGCAGATACTCCATAAACTCAAGCATCGATCCATCTACAAAGAGCAGCCTTCCGCGGAGCATGCCTTCCTTTGCACCAAACTCTCTAAGATCGATGCTTTTATCGGCTATTATCTCTGCATTTTTTAGTCGTAGTTCAACTTCCTTGAAGTATTCAAAAATCAAGAGGAGAGCACCGCTTTTGCTTTTATTATTTCTTCTTCAATCGCTCTCATTCCCCGCAGTAGTCCCCACCACTCGAAGCAATCCTGTGAATCGCCAAGCTCTCCCTGCTCAAACTCACTCATGAACTCTACAGAAGTCCTGCCGTATTTGCGCTCGAATTCCTTGATCTCATTTTGTGTCAGCCTTTTTTTCGTTTCCAGTAGGCCGATCTCTCTTTGCAGGGACCTTCGGACAATAGGGACGGCATCATCTACCGATATGGCACTCATCATGGTATTAAATTGCCTTTAGCTTAATAAAGATACTGGATGCATTCCCCCGCGCCCTCGTCCTCACGCTGGCGCTTGCGTCTCCTGCATCAGCAACTTCCATATCCTGCAAGAGGAGACATCCGCGGACTGGTGGCGGTAAATGCAATCTCGGTTAGGCGGGCGTGTTAGCCGTTGGAGGGATACCGGTGGTTTACGGTAATATAACCGCAGAGTCGCAGAGCGCACGGAGGACGAACGAACGGAGACGACTATTATTCAGAGGCAAATATGCTGTCCCTTTCATGTGCTGGTAATAAGGGAAATTTCACGTCTCTGCGGTTAATAATCGTCGCTTTATAATTAAAACATAGGCTTGTTAATCGGCTAAATCGTCTTTGTGAGCTTCGTGTGCTTTGTGGTGAAAGTCGTAAACCCCAGGGGTTAATCTTTCGGGCTCATGCATGTTTGAGTCCGTTGTCTTGGTGGTCGATAATAATAGTTATATTAAAAACGAACCTCTAAAGCCTCGGCTATCCAGTCATCCCCTCTTATCATAACCTCAATTCAGATGATGACCGACATAGCCGTCAACTAGCAACGGCTTTCTTACCTACTTTCTTAATTTCGGTAGTGATTTAAAAAGGTTTCGTTTCGTCTCCGGCGAGATCCTCGGCGGCTTGGGATGCATCAGGATCTTGCATCCTCACGCTTTGTCCCCACCTTCACAACCATCTTCTCCAATATGATTGCTCATTAGGCTTAACAGCTCAAATTTATATTTAATAATAATATTATCACTGTATTCAATATAACGAATTAGATATTTAATCTCTTCTCGGGTAAGTGCCCTTCGCTTAAAAAGAATAAGCAAAAGATCCCTGAGATCCAGGACTTTAATATCGTTATCCCTGCAGTACCGCACAGCTCTGGAATCATTTGTCAAGAAAATTGTGTTTCGGTTCTTGGAGATAATCAATCCTTCCGCTTCCCCAAAATGTATCGATCTATTCCTGGGTATCTCTTGAAGCATAATTCTCTCGTCTTGATTGAGCGAGATTACGGGAATGCTTTTAAATATCCGATCGGGAAAAGAAAAACCTGTTTGCGATGCTCTCAGCAATTCGATGGATACCGATTCTGTTATGTACACCTCAAAGTCGGGAAATGCTGCCCCCAAGAGATCCATTCTATTGATCTTGGCCAGGCAGCTTGCAATGTCACAGTCGAGGATGACCGTCCTCATAACAAGCCCGCTTTGCTTAGTCGCTCCAGACTCTCCTCGTTGCCTACGCCAACCTCGATCCGAATAGATCTGGAGGCCAGAAGTTCTTTGAACTCTTCCAAACATAATCCGGCTATCTCTGCAGCTCTCCACAGGGTGACCTCTCCATTTTTATAAAGGTCCAAAGCTACTTCCATCTTCAATCCTGGCTTCAGGACCAGGAGAGCCCTGACGGCATCAGAGATTACCGCTTCTCTGGAGCCATAGCTTCTTATTCTAACCAGAGAGTCAATCTCTATTTCAGTGGAGGCCATAAGTAATCCGTTTTATGATAGTGATATGATGATATTTCAAACCTTCTAAGGCATTCTATTTTATGTGCTCTCGCCATCCCTACTGCCCCCGGTAGTTACAAGTTCCCATCTCCAAAGCTCCCGAAGGTGCGGTAGCGGCAGTCGCGCCCCACTGTGTTTCAGTAGCGAACAATTCCCGCCCTTCAGTCACTCGGGCAGCCCGTTCTTGATGGAGAGATCGCTCTCTATGTAAAGCTTGGGCGTGCTGGCCATGGAGCGGGGTACTGGCGGTTTACGAACGATCCACCACAGAGACACAGAGCGCACGGAGGACGCACAGAGAAAAAAAAACGAAAATTATGGGTTGAGATCACACGCATGCTATTTTTTTATGTTGGAATTATAGATATTCTAGGGTAAATTTCAAGTCTTAAAAATTTTATTATTTTTTTTTAGTCTCTGTGCGTTCTCTGTGAACTCTGTGTCTCTGTGGTGGGAGTTCGTTAGTAGTATGTATAATAATCATGCGATGATTTAGGAAAGAAGGAAGCTTCCTAGCCAATTATAACCAGTGGATAACGGTAATAAAACCACAGAGTCGCAGAGCGCACAGAGAACGAGCGGACGGAGACGACTATTGCTCAGAAGCAAATATGACGTCCCTTTCAAGTGCGCTGATAATGAGGTAAATTTCAAGTCTCTGCGAACTCTGCGTCTCTGCGGTTAATATTCGTAGCTTAGTAATTAAAACTTCAGCTTGCGAATCGGCCGAATCGTCTTCGTGTGTTCTTTGTGGTTCAGTTTTTTTTTGTAAGAATGAGGGCAAACGTCATCCACCAGCCGGGCAAGTGCCAGGCCAGCAAAACCCAGCCGGAGAATGCTACTCAATGAACGGTTGACGGCCTTGGCCGGTCGCGGCCTTGAGCGACGCCCCTGGCATTTTGCGGGAGGCCCGCATGTTGATACCGACAACCAGTTCCTTCAGGATATCCATGCCGTCATCAAGATGCCTTCAGATCTTCAAGAAGATCTGCATAGCTTCTTTTGGCTTCTTCAAGACCAGCAGGACGTGCATCTTGTAAGCCAGCGCCTGGGCATAGACGGGATCTATTTCCAGAGCCTTGTCGTAAGCCTGCTCTGCCTCTACATACTTTCCATTGGCCTCCAGAATTACTCCCTTGGCTAAATAGGCTTGCTTAAAATTGGGATCTGCCTGCAAAGCTTGATCGAATTGCTTCGCTGCATCAGTTAAATTATTCAGGGCCATGAGCATGACTCCCTTCTTGTACAAAGCATCCTTGTAAACCGGATCTACAGTCAGGGCGCCCTCGAACTTGGTCACAGCCTCCTGGTACATCTCCTGCGTTTGCAGCAGATTTCCTTCCCGCAGCCAGTTTCCTTTGTTATTATCAAGTTCTGTGGTCTTGGCTGCAGCAATAGAGGCATTGGTCAGGTCTTTCATGGCGGTATAGGCCTCCGTGATCCCCGACCAGGCGACTGCCTTTTTGCTGTCTATCTGCAGCGCGGCGTTGTAGGATGCAATAGAGCCATTGAAGTCTTTGAGCGCTCTCTGGGTGTCTCCCTTATGAATCCAGGCGTCAACATAGCCCGGATCCTGGCTGAGAGACTTATTGAAATAGGTCAGTGCATCCGTATAATTCTTGGTAGCATAAAGCTTGCTCCCCTTCCAGTCGAAATATTCCGTCTCTTCTGCCAAGCATATGGCACTTAATAGAAAAACGCATACAAGTATGCCGAATATTTTCAAGACCATTCCTCCAAATTTGTTTTTTTCATGGCAAATTGCCGATGAATATCATATCGAATACACCGGAACGTTGCTGTTGCCGATACTCTTCAACGCCTGGGCAGCGCTCATTCGCACGCCACTATCTTTGTCATTGGCCATAGCAGAGATCAAGGGCATCCTGGCATCGTCATCATTCATTTCCCCCAGCGCAAAGGCCGCATCAGCTCTTAGATCGCTCTCTACATTGGAGTCGCCCAAAAGCTGGATGAAAGGCGACACGGCAAGGCTCCTGTTAATCCTGGCCAGTGCCATCACAGCCGCATGCCGGACAGAGTGATCTTTATTCTTGAATGCCCAAATCAGCGGCTCTGCGCTCTTCTCCTCGCCTATCTGTCCCAGAACCTGCGCCGCTCCTGCCTGGGTGATATTGTCCGATTGATTCAAAGCCAGGATCAATGGATCCGTCGCCTGCCTACCTATTGCGGTCAGCGCTTTTATGGCCTCTCTTCTAACTCCCTCCTCGGGATCAGCCAGAATTCCAATCAATGGCACGGTAGCCTGGCTGTTGTTAAGCTGCCCCAGAGCGTTTGCCGCCTCAGATCGCACACCCGGCTCCCTGTCTTGCAGAGCCTCTATCAAGGGCGTAGCGGCCTTTGCATCAGCCAGATCGCCAAGCGACTGTGCCGCACCCATGCGCCTGATTGGGTCGTCGTCATTCAAGAGCTTTATGAGCAGCTCTGCGGCTCCTGTTCCCTCTGTGGATCTCAAGGCCCATCCAGCCTCCTCTCGGACCGTCTCATTGCGATCTCCCAGAACGGAAATAAGAGCTTCTCGGGTCCGGTTGTCTCTGATCTGTCCCAGAGACGCCGCTGCCCAATAGCGCACGGTGCTGTTATTGCTCTGCAGGGCAAAGGAAAGCGCCTCTGTGGCATTGGAATCATTTATCAATCCCAGTACTGCCGCAGCTTGCCACTTGATCGAATCGTTTTTGCTTTTCATTGCCGCCGTCAAAGGCTCAATGGAAGGCCTGCCGATCTTGACCAGGGCCAGGGCTGCCCACTCTTGCACATTGCGGTTGTTGTCCTCCAGAGCCTTGATCAATGGATCCACCGTCCTTTCCTCACCACTTTTTCCCAAAGCCCAGGCGGCCTCGCCTCTGATCTTGGCATCCTTATGGGTTATATTTTGCAGCAACTTGTCAATGCTTGCTTTCTCACTTATCTGTCCCCCGGCTGTCCCGGCCAGAGCTATTATGAGCATTATGATCGATATATAGCCAAGAATATGAGTGACCATTCTTATATCCTCAAAAGAATATCCACAGCTTCTTTTTGTCTGCCCAAAGCCAGCAAGGTGTGCATTTTATTGGTCAAGGGCAGCGACCACTTTGCATCTATCCGAAGGGCCATGTCATATGCCGCAATTGCTCCCTCATAATCTCCCTGCATTTCCAGGGCCTGCCCTTTGGCATTATAGGCCAGCTTGTACTTGCCGTCGATGGTAATGACATTATCAAGCAGCTCTATGGCTTGACGGGTGTTGTTAGCGGAAAGCTCGGATAGCGCTTTTCTGTAAATGGCGTCCTTATATTTTGCATCTATCGCTATGGCCCTGTCCAGGTCCAGAGCAGCATTTTCAAAATCTCCCTGCATCTGCAGCAGTGTCCCTTTTTTGAGCCAGTAGGCCTTGTTCTTAGGATCAAGTCTGGTAAGCTCTGCAGCCGCTGCCGAGGCGTTAGCATAATCCTTGACCGAAGAATATGCATCGGATAGTTCCGACCAGGCAGCAGCATTTTTGCTGTCCAGATTCGTCGCTCGATTAAATGAGCCAATTGAAGCGTTATAATCCTTCCGTGCTTTTTCAGCATTTCCTTTATGAATCCAGGCATTTACGTTTGTTGAGTTTTGATCCAATGACTTATTAAAAAGGTCCATGGCTTCGCTGAGATTTTTAACTGAAACCAGCTTGCTTGCCAGATTATCATAGTAAACGGATGCATCCTGGCAAGAGCTACAGCTGCTCATGATGAATATGCAAATAAGAATTGATTTAAAGAGAGTCATAATGTCACAAATATCCTCATGGCCTCATCCGTCCTGCCCAATGCCTGCAAGCTATGCACATCATTGATCCTGGGCTGACCCCACAATGGGTCAATTCGGGAAGCATTTTCATAAGCCTCTCTTGCCAATGCATATTTGCCTTCTGCCTCAAGGATCAGCCCCCGGGCATTGTAAGCCCCTTTCTGTTTCGGATCTTTAGCCAAAACCTGATCTAACAGGCCCATAGCGTCGCTGTTATTTCCCAGGGCCATTCTCGAGAGTGCCTTACGATATAATGCATCAACATAATTCCGATCCAAATTCAAGGCTCCATCGTACTTTGCCAAAGCATTCTCATAATCACCATGCATCTGCAAGAGGTTTCCCTCTTTTTGCCAGTTCTCTTTTCTGTTCGGCTCAATTTCCGTCACTTTTGTGGCAGACTCTGCCGCTTGTTGATAATTGATCAGGGCGATATAGGTCTCAATCATCCCGGACCAGGCCGCTTTTGTATTGTTTTTTACTTGCAGTGCACCTTTGTAGCTTTGCAAAGAGGCATTGTAGTCCTTCATAGCCCTCTGTGCATCGCCTTTATGGAGCCAGGCATCGATATAAGTGGGGTCCTGTTTTATCGCTATATCGAAATAGGCTATAGACTCAGAGTAGTTCTTGGCAGCAAATGATTTGAGCCCCTTCCAGTCATAGTAATCGGTCTCTTCTGCCAGGCACAGGGTGCACAGAATTATAAGGCATAATGATAAGGCCACTATCACGATCTTCATATTAATCTTCCCAATTTCATTAATAGATGTTTACGAATTTTTTAGGCGTCTTTGTGATCTTCTTGTGGTGAAAGTCGTAAACCCATTGTCTCGGTAATTGATAATAATAGTTATATTAAAAAGGAACATCTAAAGCCTCAGCTATTCAGTCATCCCCTCTTATCATAGCCTCAATTCAGACGATGACCGACATAGTCGTCAACAAGCAACTGTTTTCCTACCTACTATCTTAATTTCGGTAGTTATTTAAAAGCCTTTCGTCTCGCATCCGGCCTCACCGTTTCCGCTTGGCGGCTCTTGCCCTTGAGGCCCTCCCCCGCCTCGTCTGTCGAGCAGATCTCCACCGACACACCCTATGGATCGATCAGCGCCGCATCAGCCGTCGGCCGGGTTTGCCGCGCCGTTCTAACGATCTTTCCCGGGAGGCGGAGGTTTTGCATGTCCTGGAGCAATTCAGTTGAACTTATCCGCGAGGACAGGGAGCGATGATAATAGGAGTTGTTATCTTCCATACAAAGGATTTTATACTTTCATGCTATCATTATGCTATCAAAGGAGGCATTATGGCCCAGATCATCGTGCGAAATCTCGACGACGACATCGTGACTCGACTGAAAACTCGCGCTCGTGATAATGATCGTTCCCTGGAGGCAGAGGTTCGGCATATCCTGGAGCAATCGGCCAAAGTAGACATGGCCCAGGCTCGTCAAATTGCCCTGAATATTCGAGAGAGACTGAAAGGCAGGACGTTTCCTGATTCAGTTGAGCTTATCCGCGAGGACAGGGAGCGATGATAGTAGTAGTTGACGCTAGCGTGGCTGTCAAGTGGTTCATAGCAGAAGATAACGCCAATGATGCTCTTGAGCTGTTAGGGAAAAACTATGAGCTTCATGCGCCCGATCTTCTCTTCTTGGAAGTAGATAACGTTCTTTGCAAGTTGATTCGCAGAGGTCTTTTATCTGAGGAGGAAGGATTCGATATCCATAATAAAATACTCGCATTTCCTATCCGGTCTTATCCATCTCAGAATTTCCGAGAGGAAGCATTTCATATGGCAATCGGGACCAAACGCAGCGTCTACGATTGTCTTTACCTGGCCCTGGCCGAGGCGCTGGATGGCCGCTTGGTCACTGCCGACGGCAAGTTCTTCCAGGCCCTTGGCAATAGTCCCCAGAGGAACCGAATGCTCTGGGTGGGAGATCTGTTAGGTACCTAAAAAGCCCTCATCTTTGGAAACCTATATATTCTAGATCTGCTTAGCTCATGGCCCGTGCATAACCCAGAGATAAATACTGAGACGATAATCACCATAGTAGGTTTTTTGGGAGCTATCTTGCTACTCCTGGATGTCGTGGTAATTAGATGATTTAAGGATTATAATGAGGTGGGAGAGGTTCAGGAAGGAGGTTTAGGACCTGAACTCTCCGGATTTGGCAGAACTCTTATCAACATCATCGTTAATGATAATAATCTTTTCTACTACACTATCTGTTCCCATCGGATTTAACACTTTCGGTATTTTAAATAAGTTAGTGGGCGAAGATTTGAAGTAGCCGCGATATCCATCTGGATTTGTATCCACCGGGAAAAACAAAAGGAGGCGAATTCGCCATTGCAGAGCAAAAAAACGCATCTCAATTCAGAATATGAAAAGGCCCTGATCGTATACGAGAAGATGCTGGCCTTCGAGATGGACCATGTGCAGCAGAGCAACATACAAAGAAAGATCGGCGACAATTGCCTGGAAATAATCAAGCAAAAAAATGATATGTTGAGCTGCGAATGCGCCATTGCCGCCTATGAAAAAGCTCTGCTCGTTTATACACAGGAGCACTACCCAATTCCTCGCGCTAAAGTCATGAGAGGCCTGGGTTTCGCCTATACCGCTCTGGCAGACATCGCAAATCGAGCCAAAAATCTCAAGCATGCTACCCTTTGCTGGGAAGAATCTCTGCCCTTCTTTTCGTTAACCGCCTTTCCAGAAGAGCATGCTTCCATTCAAAATGAACTGGGCGTAGCCTACCGAAAACTGGCGGAGCTGGAGAGCCGACCAGAAAACGGCATTAAGGCAGCGGAGGCCTGCAAAGCTGCGCTACGCGTCTATAACCTCAAAGATAGCCCCCTGCAATTTGGGGCAGCGATGTCCAACCTGGGAAGCTGTCATCTGACCCTGGCCCAGGCTGCAAATGCTGCCGATCATGCAAAAAGCTGCAAAAAAGCCATTTTAGCTTACCAGGAAGCCATCCAGGTTTATTCTCCGGACCGTAGTCCCATGCAATATGCGGCTATGAAAAACAATCTGGCCATAGCCTATCTCTCCCTTTCCGAGACCGAGGACAAGGCCGGAAACTGCCGGCTGGCTCTTGCTGCCTGCAGAGAGGCACTGCTCTACAGAACAAAGGAGGAGCATCCGCAGGCCTACGCCGCCTCAGAGAACAATCTGGGGAATGCTTACCTCGCTCTGGCCGAAGAAGAAGATGAAGAAGAAAGGGGTGAGCAAGGGTGCCTGGAGAACTGCCGGCTTGCACTGGAAGCTTACAGCAATGCTCTGCAGATTTATTCTCTGGAAGAGTTCCCCCGGCTTTATGCAACGGTTCAAAATAATCTGGCCAATGTCTATCTTACTCAGGGGCAGAGAGTGGATAAAACCGCCAACTGCATGAAGGCCATTCTGGCAGCGCAAAAGGCTCTCTCTGTCTTTTCTCTGGAAGACTCTCCCGAGGATTACGGCGAAGCCAAAGGCAGCCTCTGGCTGGCCTATCTTACCTTAACCGATATCGAGTACCGGGCCGAGAACTGCGCTCTGGCTTTGCAGGCCAGTGAGGAGAGGCTGCATTCTTACAGGATCTGGGCCGCCCAGCCGCTGCAAATCGCTTCCTGCTGCCAGGATCTGGCCATGACGGCCATAATGCTGGCGGATATGGAAATATCGGCAGAGGCCAAAGCAGAAGACTGCAAGAAGGCCGTATCTGCCGCTCTCGAGGCTTTGCAGATTTATGATGTGTCCAGCTATCCAGAGGAGTCTGCTGAGGCGCAGATCTTGCTCTGGGCAGCATATTCGGCTCTGGCCGAAGTGGAGGAAAGCCGGGAGAACTGCCATCGGGCAATACAGGCCTGCCAGGCCGTCATCAGAATCTATGAACGAACCAGCCCGGCAGAGCACGCCGATGCGCTGAAGAATTTGGGCTACAGCTTCATCACTTTAGCTGAAATGGAGGACCGGGCGGAAAACTGCCAAAAAGCCATCGATGTCTACGAGCTGGCCATGCAGTATTACACGTCGGAGACGGCTCCCCTGGAGCACGCCGATATTCTTAGGGATTTGGCCTTTGCTTATGTCACTTTTTCGGAGGTGTTGGATAAAGAGGAGTGCAGCAAAAAGGCGCTTAAGGCTTACAAGAAGGCCTTCAAGATCTACAGGGCCAGGTCGGAAGAGCTGGAGAGAGCGGGCTATCCGGGCGCTCCTGAGATGCGAGAGAAGGCGGAAAAATGCCACCGCTCCATGCAGTCGTGCAAGGCCATCTTCAAGGTGGGGCGAAAGGCCGGGGCGGCAGCGCCGCAGGAGAGGCCGGATGCGAGACCGGATGGGAGGCCGGGAGCATGACCCGCTTGACAGAGGAGCAGAAGACGGAGTATTTCCGGCGGTCCTACACAGCAGTGGATGGTCTGTGGTTTATGAAGGTCGAAGAGAGGCTGGGCTTCGACGAAGCTTTGCGGCTGGACGAGGCCGTTTGGAAGGTTCTGCCCAAGATTCAGGCCCGCGCCCTCAAGGGCATGATGCATTTGCCAGGCGGCTTGCCGGGGCTGGAGCAGGCCCTGTCCGCCCGCCTGGCCCTGGAGGGCTTCGAGTATGAGATAGAGCCGCGAAGTGAGGGCTTTGCCGTGATCGTCAAGAGGTGCCCCTGGCATGATCTGATGATTAAGTCAGGGCGCGGGGAACTCTCGGAACGGGTAAGCGATCTGATCTGCCGGGTGGAAAACTCGGTGTGGGCGAGCGAGTTTTCCGGTGAGGGTGGGGAGATCGGATTCGAGCGGGAGGAGAGGGTCTGCCAGGGGGCGCAAAGATGCGTGCTGAGGTTTTGCAGACAAGAGCTCGGCGAGACTCGTTAGGTGGAGGAGTATTTTAGTCTCTATTCGGAATTTAGGCGGGTCCGCCTTGATCACCTGGCATGATTACGTCAGTCACAGCCCCGTCGCAGGTCAACATCGTCCGTCGGTTCAGCAGCACGATGAAGAGAGCAACGACAGCAAGCACGAGCGTGTCCCAGGGTTGGGCATCAGGCCATGCCGGGCCGTTCATCTGGAAGTGGTACAAGGCCGCAATGAGGAGGCTGCCCCGTGCTGCGTTGAACATGGGGGTCAGAATGACTGTGATCGCCAGTACACCAATGAAGTACGGACCGAATGACCAGGCGCTCTGTGGGCTTCCGCTCAGAAAGAATGCCGGCAAATGCCATAGGCCCCAGATCCCACCCAGGATCAGACTCGACCAGAGGGGCGCGAAACGGCGCTGCAAAAGAGGCAATGCCACGCCGCGCCAGCCCAACTCCTCGATGGGCCCGATTACCAGCCCCGTAGCCAAAGCCGGCAGCACGCCGTACCAGGGAGAGAACGGAAACGGATCTGTGATATTGCCCTTGATGGCTGCACCCAGATAGAAGGCGGCGGGTATGCCGACCACCAAGAAAACCCACCAAACAACCGGCATCCGCCACAATGTGAGGCGTTGGAAGTAGCTGCCCAGGCCCTTGGTACCGTAATATCGCCAGACCAGGAAGATACCGGCAATGGCCGGTGAGTACACGGCCAGGATGAACAACGGGTTCGTGTAGCCCATCGGGCCGAAGATCGCCTCAGTCTGGTTCGGGAAAAAGATCAAGAGTGCAACGATCCCCCACCCCAATCCGAAAGCGATAGCGAAGAAATGGATTAGTGTTCCGAAGTTCATGCCCTGCCGGGCCATTTCAGTTGTTGCCATGTGTCCCTCAATCTTAGACATGTTCTTTCACTTCTCTTAAAAATAGATACGAGAAATACACACTCAATAACATTATTAAACCGATAATCATCCCTGCGGGCAAGGAGCTTGGCATACCCTTTATGGCAGAAATGAAGAACATGGAAATTATTCCCGCACCCATTGTCACTGAAAAGACCATGAGAGGCACAGCCATGAGAAATCCCAACATATTTCTCCTCCAGAGCATTACTGAAGTAATAATCATGCCAGGCAATATCAAGGCCAAATCCAATACATGAACAGGATTTACCCACAATCCGGTTTCAACGAGGCTGGGCGGTATTTTGTTTAATAGAATACTGGGGACTATTTCGCTAAGCCATAATAAGCCAAACAAAATTCCAATTATCATCAGCAGCGCGCTCACTATTTTTGACTTCGTATTTGAGAGAAAAGATGTTGACAGATTTGTTGTATCGACCGCAGTCAATCCACCAACAAGAGTGTAAAACGACACGCCTAAAATTATAATATATATTAAAAATAGAAAATTAAAGTGAACAGAGAACGCATAAATGGCGAATGCATAGATAAGATAAATATAAGCACCTAACCAGACAAGATACGCCCTTAGTGAATTTTTCGACACATAGTAAGTGCTAACGAGTAAGAGAATAACTACTGCCAGGTTAGCATAATCCAAGCCGATAGCTTGAACTGCCCACGCTTCAGTTTCTCGGAAATATGTTTTCTCAAAAAATATCCCTAATGAGCTGGTTATTGTTACCAGAATAGAAACAAACACAGATAACCATAACCAAACATTCGCAATCGTTATGTTTTTTATGATTGTTGGCGATGTATTATTGTTCATTAGCGCACTCCCTGCTCTCATTCGTCAGAGTCTTTGTCATCACTATCTTTAAGGCACCTGCATCTTCATCCATCTCTTCGCAGAGGATCTTCCAGCCTTTGGCCAGGTAAACTCCCATGGCCCGGTCGTTATCGCTGAAACATTCCAGCTTTGCCGTCTCGTACCCCGATTTCCCTATCTCCGTCTCAACAATATCCAGCAGAACACTTCCTATGCCTTTTCGATGATGAGCTGGATGAACCCAAAGAAAAGCTACCTTATCGTCAAGGTTGGCGGCAACTGCCAAAATCTCGCCCGCCTTTTCTGCAACGATCATGTTTGGCCACAGCTGGTTGACATCGCTATCAAGCCTGTCGCCTTCAACCCAGGGCTCTAAAATCTCCCTGGACAAGATTTGACCATAGACCTCCACAATCGTCTCCTTGAGGAATGTGATCAGTTTCGGGACGTCCTCCTTGACAGCCTTTCTAAATTCCAATTGCATCATACATCTATCTCCTGATTCAATTGATCCGCATATTAAGATATTCATTTCGAAGCTTAAATATATGGGTCCTAGGGCGTGCAGCCTGAGATCTGGCAAGAGATCGCCGCAAACCTTTTTGTCCTGAGAGTGATTGCCGTTGCGTTCCACTTGCTTTCTTTAGCGCAGTTATGAATTTCCCTAAGAGCGTCATATTCCGATACCGGGATTCGAACCTCGACCGGAATGCGCTCCGGCAACACTTACTTTATTGCCGGGCAGTTAGCGTCAACTCTATTAAAGAGTAAACAGAGAATTTGCACCATGATAATAAAGAATAACATAGCGCAAAAAATTGGATTTTGGTCAGCTGTTTTAGCTGCCATAACAGAATTATGGTTTTCTATTGCTTTTGGATTATATCAGCCGATATTATATGCACCCTGGCATGGTATGCAAGCCTATGTTGACAATTTCAAAGTTGAGCCATTCATTGCTTGGATAATACCCTGCTTTTTGCTGACAATTTGCTTTTTGACTATGATGGTATGTCTTCATGTATCGACTTCAGAGGAGAAAAAAATATGGAGTTTGCTTGCTGTCGTATTTGCCATTGCTTATGCTATTATAATTAGTGCCCTTTATTACATTCAAGCAGTTGTTGTCGTGCATAATCTCGTTCATAACTCCACCGATGGACTGGCATTATGGATTTTTGCTCCACCGTATCCCAATTCTTTTCCGGGTGCATTGGAAGGCATTGGCTATTTATTTATGTGTCTGTCTCTTATCTCTGCATCAAGACTCTTTTCCGGAGACAAGCTTTCTAAATGGATAAGCCGGTCATTTCTGTTTTCAGGACTCACCGGATCTCTTGTTTTTACAGATCCTCTCTACCCTTTGCCTATAATTATTGTTTTGATTGATGTCGTTGCAAATGCAATCATTCTTTTTGTTTCTCTAGGTCTTACTTCCATTTGGTTCAAACGATCTCTTAATGAGCGGTAGCCCAATGGCTTCTCAAGGACTGGGGACGAGCACCGCAGCTTGCTTTGCGGGTGCGTCGTGGTTTCACTCGCATATCAAAAGATATCTTTATCTATTTTTAATCAATTGTCTTTTCAGAAATCAAGATCTAAGGATGCATTCAAAATGCCAAATCCCATCTGGTCCCCCCGTTTCACCCTCACCCCCGCCATCTCCCGCAGCTTGACGAAGATCGAGATGGCGCGCGTCTTGGTGGACACCGTTATCCTGCCGCTCGGAGGATTTGAAGTGCTACGTGGCCGCGCCCGTGTGCGGGCTTCCCGTTCTTCGACCTTCATCGATGGCGTCCGTCTCACCCTTGAACAGGCGGCTGCTGTGATTGCCGATGAGACGGCTGAGATCGCAGGCCTGGAAAAGGATGTCGCAGAGGTGCGTAATTACAGCAAAGCTCTGCAGAAAGCCGAGGAGTGGGCCAAGATGAGCCTTCCCCTCACCGAGACCCTTATCGGTCGCTTTCACAGATTGGCCATGACCGGCAAATCCTCCTGCCCCACGCATCTTCGCAAGAAGAAGAGCGCCGTAAAAAACTCAGTGACCGGAGATGTGGTTTATCTTCCTCCCCGGCCCGAGGACCTGCCCGAGCTGATCGCAGCTCTTGAAATCTGGACGGAGGAGGCCAGAAGCAGCGAACTGGCAGTCCCTGTCATTGCTGGATTGGTTCACTATCAACTTGCCGCCCTTCGACCTTTTAACGATGGCAACGGCAAAGCCGCCCGCCTGTGCGCAGACTTCATCCTGATGAGGGACGGCTACAGTCTGTCCGGCTTGATCATGCCCGAAGAGCAATACGCAGAGGATCTTGACAGCTACTATCAGGCTCTCAATGTGCATGGAGAGTTGATTGATTATTACGAGGGACGTGCTGAGGCAGACATTACGCCCTGGCTGGAGTACTATCTCGCTTCAATGGTGCAAAGCTGCGAGATTAGCTTAAACGAGATGGCAGCATACTTTGCATCATCGTCGGCAAAAAGCAGGCGCAAACGCAAAAATAGCCAGGGGCTCAAACCTTAAGGCAAGCCAAATATATCCCGCCTGACAATTCCCTTTTCATGCGCGTTGCCATCATTGTCTCCGACCATAAGGACTGGACGGCCCAGGCTCTCCTCGCCTCTTTCTCTGCAAAAGGCATAGATGCATTTTTCCTGAACTTTTCGGACCTCCTGGCCAGCATCACAAGTGGCCAATCCTTTAGCTGCGCCGGAGTCGATCTCCTCAATCTGGACGCCATTGTGGTGCGGGACCTGGGCCGAAGGGGGGCAAGCGACGTAGCCTTCCGTTTTGAGGTCTTGCAGGCCCTGCAGGAAAAGGGAATCACCGTCATCAACCCGCCCCAGGCCATAGCTAGAGCGGCCAACAAGTTCGCCACCTCCCGGCTGCTGCATGACGCAGGAGTTGCCACTCCCAGGACAGCTGTCACCACCAGCGTCAAGGAAGCCGGAAGAGCCGTGCACGATTTTAAAAAGGCCGTCTCCAAGCCACTCTTCGGCTACAAGGGCAAAGATATCGTTCTTCTGCAGGACGGCAGCGATTTGGACCAGGCCCGGCTAGAGGACATCCTGGAAAGCCAGGGGCTGGTCTACCTGCAGGAGTTCATCGCCCTCGATTCACCCCGAGACATCCGGGCCTTTGTGGTGGACGGTAAAGTTCTGGGCGCCATCTATCGCCTCGCCCCTCCCGGTCAGTGGATCAGCAACCTGGCCCGCGGTGGCCGGGCAGCCGCCTGTCCTCTTACCAAGGAGCTGGAGGAGTTGGCGGCCAGGGCGGCTTCTGCGGTGGGCACCGTCTACTGCGGTGTGGATCTCCTGGAGACGGGGCGCGGCCTCACCGTCATCGAGGTGAATGCAACTCCCTCGGGAAAGGGCATCTTCGAGGCCCTGGGCGTGGATGTGACTAGAGCCATAGCCGGCTATGTGCATCAAAATTGTTATCTACGTGGCCGTTAAATTACGTCTCATGTTTACGATACTCACCGGTGCACAGTTTGGTGATGAAGGCAAAGGCAAGGTTATTGATCTGCTGGCCGAAAATTACGATGTAGTGGTTCGCTTCCAGGGCGGCGACAACGCCGGACATACCGTGGTAGTAGGCGGCAAGAAATACAAGCTGCATCTGGTCCCCAGCGGCGCCATCTTTGGCAGGAGGCTGCTCATCGGTCCGGGCGTGGTGCTTAACCCCCGTGTCCTGTGGAGCGAGATTCAGGCCCTGGAATCAGAGGGCATCAAGGTCGATATCGGCATCGACGCCAAGACGACCATCATCATGCCCTATCACATTGAGCTCGACGGGCTACGTGAGAAGGCCAGGACGGAGAAGATCGGCACCACCAACCGTGGCATTGGGTTTGCCTACGTGGACAAGGTCGCTCGCGAGGAGGTGCAGATGGGAGACCTCACCGACCCGGTTCTGCTGGAGGCCAAGCTCAAAGAGATCGGTCCGGCCAAGGAGAAAGCCATCGCCGACATGGGCGGCGACCCCACGGTGGTCAGATATGCGCCATACATCGATGAGTATCTGGAGATCGGAAAACGCCTGAAGGACAAGGTGACGGATGTCTCGCGTGAGATCAACATAGCTCTCATCGAGGACAAGTGCGTTCTGGCCGAAGGCGCTCAGGGAGCATTCCTGGATGTCATCCACGGCACGCAGAAGTTCGTGACCTCCAGCTTCACTACCGCGGGAAGCGCCTGCGCCAACTTAGGCGTTGGCCCGGTAATGGTGGACAACGTGGTTGGCGTGATCAAGGCCTACATCACCCGCGTCGGAGAAGGTCCCATGCCCACGGAGCTAAAAGACGCTCTGGGCGTGATGATGCGAGAGAAGGGTGCGGAGTATGGCACGACCACAGGCAGGGCCAGACGCTGCGGTTGGTTTGACGCGGTTCTGGGCCTGAAGTCCGTACACCTGAACGGCTACACGGAGCTGGCTCTAACCAAGCTGGATGTGCTCACAGGCATAAATCCCATAAAAATTTGCGTCGGCTATACGCTCGATGGCGAGGAGCTCGGCTATCCTCCGGAGAGCACAATAGACCTGGCCAGATGCAAGCCCATTTATGAGGACATGCCTGGTTGGACTGAGGATATAACCGAAGTCAAAGAGTATGACGATCTGCCCGCCAATGCCCGGGCTTATGTTGAGCGGCTGGAGGATCTACTCTTTATTGAGCCGCTGGATAACTGCATTTCTGCCGTATCGGTGGGGCCGGGAAGGGAGCAGACCATCTTCCGGGATGAGCCGGAAGAGTGAAGCTATTATTCTAAAGGACGGTGAGCCGGGGCTATGTGTTGCGGCTCATATTATTTTTGTAGCCATATATAAAATTTTTCCCACAAAAAATATATATTCTTATAGATGCGTGTTTATGAAGAAATGGGGGTTATAGTTTATGAAAAAGTATCTATCAATAGTGATCCTGATAATGCTGATCAGCTTATCGGGAGCTGTATCCGATAAAAAGCTCGACAGCCTGGTTGGGTACAATTTCGCTAGTGTGAAACTCAATCAGGTTGACGATCCATCCGGTTCTGCAACCAAGGTAAATATCAAGGACAACTCATTTAAGCCATCCAGCTTGCAAGTGGTCGTGGGAACGAAAGTAGAGTGGCATAATCAGGATGGTGTACAGCATTCTGTTACCAGTGATATTCAAGGCTTATTCGATTCCGGTGTGCTAAATCCAGGAAAGAAGTTCGACTTCACTTTCAACACTCCCGGCAGCTACGGCTATCACTGCAGCATCCATCCCAGCATGCAAGGGACGATCACTGTAAAAGGTACGGCTATTTTGCAGGATTCGTCATCCTCGGGATCGGAAAAGGCTGTCTCAAGAAGATCTGTATCGGCATCCTGGAGCGAAAAGCCCCTCAGCTCAAGCGAGCTGGTGAAGTCTGCAAATTTGCAGTCTGAAACGCGGGCAACCGGAGCGGGCAGCCAGCAGCTCCTTTCCAATTCAGCCATAGGCCCGAACGTAGGTCAGTTATTAGGTCAAGTATCCGGTCAGGCAACCGGCCAGGATTCAAGCACAGCTTCCAGTCAGGTTGCTCTGCAGAAGTTCTCTAAGTACTACCGTTCTACCTCCGAGGCTCCAGAAGATCAGCTCACCGCTCCTACTAAAATCGATTTGAAGGAGGTGGAGCCTGCCATGCTCTACTTCGGCTCCACGCAAAAAGCGGTGTCCTACGCGCAGTATCAGACCTATGCTCTTAGCACCGGCATAAACTCTCTCTGGATTTCAGGGGCCTCCAGTTGGACTCAGTATGCTATGGTTCCTTTGGGTTCCATGCTCAACATGATCACCACGTCGCCAGCCGGTGGTTATGGCTATCTCTATGAAATTTATCCGGACGGCAACCTGGATATGGACAGCTACTACTTCTATCCCTACAACCAGATAGGATTTTATGCAGATGAGGTGGGGCAGCATCAGTTGTTCTTCAATATTGCCGGCCAGCCCAGCAATGTGATAGTAATAGATGTAGTGCCCTACCAGCCTCCCGCCCAGCCCGTTAATAATTTCGCGGCAGTCACCATCAGCTCAGCCTGGCTGCGAGGGTATAATGTCTATATCGACGGCAGCTATCAGGCCACCGAGGGAATGATGGGAGGTCCCGACGGCACAGTGACCATCAATGTACCGGGAAATGAGTATCACAACATCGCCATAGATGGCAGTGGGCTCACGTTCTCGGATTACAAGTACTTCCTGGCCGGGTACGCTTACCAGCTCAATGTGTAGGCCTGGTTGCTTAACCTTTTTTTATAGGATTGATGTGAAAATGGCAGATGTCTTGATTTACGGGGCGGGAGCCATTGGCTCATTCATGGGATATCTTCTCTCAGACCCTTGCGATTTGAATGGAATTAAAATCGAAAACGTGGCTCTCCTGGGAAGAAAGAGCCATATAAATAGAATAAGAGATCTCGGCCTGCAGATATATCTTCCCGAAGAGAGAAAGCTCTTGAAGTTCAAACACTGCTTTACAGACCTTGATGACCTGAAAGCATCTGATTTTTGTCCGGAGATCATAATAGTATGCGTTAAGACTTACTCTCTGCCCGGCGTATGCGATGAATTGAGGAAGTCTGGCCTGTTGCAAGGACATCTGAAGAAAGTCCTCTTCATATTGTTGATGAACGGTATGGGAAATCGGGAAGTCTTTGATGAGCTTGATCTGCCCGATTCTCAAGTATTAGAAGGCATCACCTCTCTAGGAGTCAAGTTCACTAAGGACGGCACGGTGGAGCTTAAAGGAAAGGGAAAAACCATTCTAGAGGATAAAATCGGCGAAGATAAGAAAAAATTTATGATGGATAGGTTTTTAGAGAAGGGCTTTGAGTTGGAATTTGCTCTGGATTTTAAGGAGCATCAATACAGCAAGCTCTTCGTCAATTCCGTGATTAACCCTATAACGGCATTAACTCGCCGGGAGAACGGAATTGTTTTATCCTCTATCCTCAAAAACACTGTGCAGGACGCGGTCAAGGAAGCCGTGAACGTTGCCGCAAAGGAAGGCATAAAGCGAGATGAGAAGAGCGTTATGGAAATGGTTTATTCCGTAGCCGAGAAGACATCCGGCAATACCTCCAGCATGCTCCAGGATGTGTTAAAAGGTAGGATGACTGAGATTGATTCCATAAACGGCTATATCATTCGCCGGGCGAAAAAGCATAAGATAGAAGTTCCCTTAAACGAGGCATTATACGGACTGGTAAAATCAGCTACTGGAGTGAACCCCTCCGAATAGACACCCGCAAGCACGGGAAAATGGCAAAACTCGATAATAGCACTCAAGGCTCTAAAGTCGTTTTCCAAACTTCATAGCGATCCAACAGATCAACCATCAAAATGCCCACCAAACTGCCGGTTATTGCCCCAACTATCACGTCAAGTGGATAATGAACACCTATGTATACTCTCGAGAAAACTATAGATGCTGCAATGACAAAAAAAAACAACCATATATTTGCTATAAAATTTTGATAATATCATGGCAGATAAAAACGCTGTCGAAGTATGTCCAGAAGGTAAGCTTCTAAAATTAAATAGCAGTGTCGTATTGTGTCAGCAAATCCCAAAAGATAAAAAGCGTGCTGTAAGTTATTACAAGGAGAAGAACGGAAATATATATTTTATAATTTTTATATATCTTCAATTGGTGTTTGCAGGATATGAAATTCAAACTAGATTTAGATTTCTCATTGACCATTGTCTCATGCTCCTGCTATCGCATCAAGCTCCTGTTTTTCAGTCTCATCATTGCCACATTAATAATCACATCGCTAAATTTTTATCTTGTCCTCTATTATGAACATCTCCGGCCACGTCCCCCATTTTGCAGAGCTTCTATTCTCCTTGATCCGACTCTTCTCCTCAGGCCGGCACTTCTCTGTAAGCCTTCTGATAATCATATCTTCAACATCGCAAAGCCGTGTGTGGAAAACCTCTGCCAGGATCTGTTTTGCCGCCTCCAGTTGCAGAGCCCGGGCATCGGCCATATTTGATTGTGCTGGCTTTATCAGATTTCTTCATGGTCTTCTCATGCAGAGAGGGACTATTGCCATAGCAGGCAATTAGTACGTGTAAGAATAAGTAGTTTTCCTGTAAAAAGATTGCATAAAACATTATTTACAATCACAAAAGTATGAATAACATACAAATATCATATCGTCTTTGCCGCAAGGTTTTCATACACCAAGCTTCGCAAATGGATAAATTGTGAACGCTTTCGGCCTGCTTCATGATCAGATCAGAGCAAAGCTAGTGGAAGAGTCCATCTTCGAGCCGACAAAGCCGCAAGAAGAGGCCATTCCTTTCATCCTCTCCGGAGAAAATGTGCTGCTCATCGCGCCCACCGGCACGGGAAAGACGGAAGCGGCCAGCCTGCCCATCTTTCACAAGATTCTCACCAGCGAAGGCAAGGGGACAAAGGCCGTCTACATCACGCCACTACGTGCCCTGAACCGGGATATGTTGCGCCGGTTTCAAGAATGGGGGGAGAAGCTGCACATCACTGTAGCCGTTCGGCATGGCGATACCAGCCAGGCGGAGCGGAGAAAACAGGCATTAAAGCCGCCTGACCTGCTGATCACCACTCCGGAGACGCTGCAGATAATGCTGACTGGAAAGCTCCTGCGCCAAAATCTCTCCACGGTCAAGATCGTCGTGGTAGATGAGGTGCACGAGATGGCCTCTTCCAAGCGCGGCTCGCAGCTGGCCGTGCTCCTGGAGAGGCTGGCGGAGCTTGCCGGCGACTTTCAAAGGATTGGGCTTTCTGCAACGGTGGGCTCGCCAGAGACCGTGGCCAGGCTGCTCGTGGGAACGGCACGTAGCTTTCGAATCATCCAGACGAATGTGGAGAGGGCCAGCGATTTTCAGGTAGTAAGTCCCGAGCCCAGGCGAGCTGACTATACTATGGCCGGCACCCTGGAGTGCGATCCCCGTCTGGCGGCGCAGATTCGCTTCATCCGGGAGACGGTGCACAACAAAAAGTGCCTCATCTTCGTCAACACCCGGCAGGCGGCGGAGGTCTTAGGTTCTCGGTTTCGCCAGCTAGGCGAGCCTGTTGGCGTGCACCACGGCAGCCTCTCGGTGGAGGCTCGAGTGGAAGCAGAGGAGGACTTCAAGGCCGGCAAATTACGCGGCCTGATCTGCACCTCCTCCATGGAGCTTGGAATTGATATCGGCGATGTGGACCACGTCATTCAGTACAGCTCGCCACGTGAGGTCTCGCGCCTTTTGCAGCGGGTAGGCCGTGCCGGGCACAAGATCGGCCTCATCTCTTCCGGGACCATCATCGCCACCTGTGCCGATGACGTGGCCGAGGGCTGTGCCATTGCCCGCGGGGCGGCAGCCGGCGAACTGGAAGCCATCCTGATTCATGAGAAGCCGACAGATGTGCTCGCTAACCAGATTGTGGGGCTGGAGATGGATTTCGGGGAGATCGATCGGGAAAAGGCACACAGAATCATCACCAGAGCCTATCCCTTCCGGCTGCTCTCCAGAGAGGAGATGAACGGCGTCATCACTCAAATGGTGGAGCACAGGCTGGTGTGGCTGGACGGCGACCTCTTGCAGAGGACCCGCAAAGCGCGGGAGTACTACATCGAGAACCTCTCCATGATCCCGGATGAGAAGAGGTATAACGTCTACGACATCGTAGGCCGCCGCTCCGTGGGAACTTTGGACGAGGCCTTTGTCATCAGCTTCGCCGAGCAAGGAGCCACCTTCGTCACCAAGGGGGAGATCTGGGAGATCACCGAGATTGGAGATAATGAGATCAAGGTGGTGCCCATCCACCGAAGCGGTGAGATTCCCAGCTGGACGGGAGAGGAGATTCCCGTTCCCTTCGCTGTGGCCCAGGAGGTAGGACGCATGCGCCGGGAGATCCGGCAGGTGCTGGAAAGCGAAGGTAGTGAAAGCGGAGGCGACGCCGGCCATACAAGTGATCTGGCCGTGTCCATGCTACAGGGAAAGTACCCGTTAGACGGAGAAGCGGCAGAGGAGCTGGTCGATCTCATTAGAAAGCAGATCGAGAAAAACCTGCCCGTTCCCGATGAATCTCACATTGTGGTGGAGAGCGGAGGTGAGGGTGCCGTCATCAACGCCTGCTTCGGCCACAAGACCAATGACACATTGGGCCGGGTCATCACCGCCATCCTTTCCGCCCGATTCGGCAGCAGTGTGGCCCTGCAGATTGATCCTTATCGAATCGAGCTGACATTGCCCAAAGCCCTGTTGGCCGAGGAGATCAAAAAGCTGCTCTTGGAGCTGGATCCGACCTACGTGGAGCCCATCCTGGAGATGACTCTCAAGAACACCACACTTTTGCGCTGGAAGATGGTGCACGTGGCCCGCAAATTCGGGGCCTTCTCCCGGGATGTGGACTATCAGAGGGTGAGCATGGCCAAGCTCCTGGCCGTCTTCGAGGGCACGCCCATGCACCGGGAGGCACTGCGTGAGATTTATCATGACCGGTTGGACATCGAGCGAGCCCGTTGGGTTCTGGAGAGGATTCGGGACGGCTCAATCGAGATCGTCACCAGCGGGCTTTCGCCCATAGGTACAAGCGGTCGGGGCGGGGGCCGGGATGTCACCTCGCCTGAGCACGCCGACGCCGCGGTCATTGATCTCTTAAAGAATCGCATCATGAACGATCGGGTCCTCTTGTTTTGCGTGAACTGCAAGAAATGGAAGAGCATGCGCCAGGTCGAGCGAGTGCCAGATCAGCCCGAATGTCCTTTATGCGGATCACGCATGATAGCAGCCTTGAAGCCCTGGGAGGAAGAGGAGATCAAGATCGTCAAGAAGCCGGAGAAGAAGAAGACCGCCGAGGACAAGCGCAGGACAAAGCGGGTCTTTCGCAATGCCAACCTGGTCTTGAGCTACGGCAAGACCGCCGCTATCGCGTTAGCGAGCCGGGGGCTTGGCCCGGAGACGGCAGCGCGGGTGGTGGGGAAGATGCAGAGTGATGAGCTGGAGTTTTACAGGGATATTCTGAAGGCGGAGAGGGAGTATGCCAGGACGAAGAGATTTTGGGGATAATCGTGAGCCAATTGTTAGTTAGTCGCTTTGTGCGTTCTCTGTGAACTGTGGTGTCTCTGTGGTGAAAACGTCTTTAGCCACTGGTTATAACCAATGGCTGACGGTACTACCACCACCACAGACACAGAGCGCACGGAGGACTCACAGAGGACTCGATTATTCTATTACCCACGCGAAACAGCGAGGAACCAAAAAGACCGGTCCCCCATCTAGCTCTTCGTCTTCCAGAAGACAAGCAGCATGGCAAGAATTGCCGCCACGACACCAGAAGCCGGAGTTTTCTGGGCAGGGGGCTCCTTGGCTGGGGTCTGATTGCCATTATATGTTTGCAGCATCGGTCCCGTTGGCATTGACTGTTCCCTAGGTTCAATTGCCGCAAGGCTCTTTGCCGCTAGCACATTAATGAAGGCCGTCTTCTTGCCGGAGGGCGATCCCGTGGCGGCAACATCCACCTCAAAAGAATAGTTGCCGGGCGGCACATCTGCTGCCTTGACGGAGCAGTTGTATTTGGTCACCCCCGTCGGATAGACGTTTTTGATCATCTTAGGGCAGATGAAATCAATTCCTTCGGTTTTGTTCTTGAAGACCAGCTCGACATAGGCTCTCTCGCTGCCCAGGCCCTTGACAGAGACGGTGAAGTTGGCTTCGCTATGGGGCGTCATCTCAATGGGCGTTACCTCAATCACCTTGAACCAGAAGGAAGCAGTGGCCTGGCCCGCCAGGAGCAAGAGAAGGAGAATAAGAAGAACAGAGAAGTGATTTTTCATGAGGATTAAGGTTTCTTGAAGATTATAAAGAGGTTTCGGAGATATGTTTGCCGTGTGTAGTCCCGAAACCTTTGACTTTATATACCCATCAATGGGGCATGGGAAAGAAGAATAAAGTTATAAAGCTAACAGAGAGTGTCAATGTCGGTCTAAATGTGTCCAATAGTGGCGGGATAAAATTGTCCACCTGCCAATCCCTGGGATTGAAAACCAGGGGTCATGTGGATGATAGATGTGGAGGAGTTCCTCACGTTGCGAGATTTGTTCAACAAAAATTTGAGCATCAGCGAGATCGCCAGAGAGACTGGACACCGCCGGGTAACGGTGCGGAAGTATCTGAATTGACTCAAAGAATGCCCTCTTTCTGCTAGCCGCATTCTTCCTGGAATACATATGCCGGGCAAGCCCAACAATTTCACAGTCGCTGTCCAGGGAGTAAAAAACCTTAACATCGGCCTCAAGAAATTGCAGGGCTCTTATGAGCGGATATGGATCACCACCCAGGTCGTGGCGAATGAAAAGGGCTTGGCTACTACCAGCAGCGACCTGCTCTCTCCCGGCGTCTACCACGTCAAAATCTTCGGCGACGTCGCAGAGAACGCCACCCAGGTCAACCTGACCATGACTCTGGTCAAGAAGATCATAGTGAGCGGCCCCTTCAACCTCAGCCTCAACACCACCGGCTTTCCGGAAGGAGATTATTCCGTCACTATGAAGGCCATCAACGGCTCTTTCCAGTTGGACGAGATAACTTTCGAGGATTTACCACTTTGATGGCAGGCCTGCTCATCTCGCGTACTCCCGCACCCGTGCACCACGCAGGCGCGGGCGGGGGCCGCCCGTGGCCTGCGAGATTTTACAGGAGCTTGCGGATACCATCTTTGTCAACTATTTTAATAACGGTTTTTTTGTCGAAAAGGCAGCATTTTCTGTGCTGGCCAACGCATGGCAACATCAATTCCAGCAAATAGAGATCTGTGGTGAGAAAATAGTTCTCTTTGCCGTCACTATATGCGGAACTGTATGCCAGTGCATGAGCCAGGTGATCTTTGTCGGTTCGATTGAAAGATCTCTTATCGAAGTCTCTCAGGCAAAGATTGCAGATGGCAGACTGCTCCAGGGATACAATAAAAAGAGGCTTTAGCTCAGAACAGGTATTTCTGATGCAAAGAAGGTCGTCTTCCCTATCCTCTGAAATGCATATCAGCATGATCTCGCCTAGGACGGAGAACGGCAAGATGATCTCATGCCCGGCATTCTTTATCCTTCTAAGAAGTGTCGAGGTACGAGAATCATTTACCGAATCGAACAGCACATCTGCATCTAAAAACACCCGCATGAAAATTAATCCAGATCTGCAAGGAGATCCTTTAAATGCTCTTTGCAGGCACTAAACTGTGCTTTGGCCTGATCTTCAGATATGACTTCCACGATGATGCCATCTGAATTGACCAGTCCACCGTAAGGCATCTTTCTAGCAGTCTCTCTGGTGTATCTCTTTCCGAGCACGCTCATAGTATCAGGCTTGTCCATGATTTCCACACGTCTCCAGTATTATTGGATATCTGCTGACTTAAATACTTTTTCTGAGAGATTTTGCCTATTGACATCTGATCAAGCTCAATACCTGGGGCAACACTCGTCCGGCTGCCCGGCTGGGCGGGCCGGCTCTCTCGCGTTCGACTCTTCTCCGTAGGCACGCTTGCCCCCACGCGGGTGCCCTGCCCGGAAGCGGACACGGCCCTCGCGGTATGCATCGCGTTTTTAGAGGAGGGCTTTGCTACGATTATCTCATTACCCACTCGACAAAGAGAAGAACCAAAGTCCGGGCGAATAGCGGGCAATGCATCTGCAATTTTGGGGCCATGTTACAGGTTTTCTCCCGAATGGGCCTTGGGGGGTTAAGGTAGTGATCAGCGCTAAGTGGGAAGCTTCTGGCTATCAAAGGGATATCTACACTTTAAATAGAGAGCAATAGTAATATATATGTTATGAATTAAAATGATGAATATTCGTCAGGTAGGAAGAGGTAGGATGTTTAGCGATTCATTGGCCGAATATCTGCGACTTAGGAATGACTTCGGAGCAATTGCCGAAGATGTTCTTGGCTGCATTTTATGCGAGAGAGGGTTTTCATGAAACGTATGTATGTATGTATGTATGTATGTATGTATGTATGTATGTATGTACATAATAGTATCTTCTGACCTTTGTCAGGGCGCATCCAATTTGCAAAACCTTGAAAAATTTTGGATTGATCAAGGTAATAACCAATTATCTAAAGGAATTCAAGATGCATCCAGGGACCAATGCGAAAAAGCTGCCAAAAGCTACCAATTGGCAATCAACATCAACCCCACATCTGCCGATCTTTGGCGAGCAAAAAGCCTCAGTCTCTTCACGGCCAAAAAGTATCATGATGCAGAGGTAAGCATAGATCGAGCCATAGATATCGATCCCAATTCCGCACCTTCCTGGAGTACTAAGTGCCTAATTTTATTCAGCGAAGATCGCTTAAATGAATCTCTCCTGAGCATAGATAAAGCCGTAGAACTGAATTCATCCGAGGCAGCTTTCTGGGTTACTAAAGGTCTGATTCTATCTGAAATGAAGCGATACGAAGACTCCTTTGATTGTTTCGACAATGCCACCCAAATAAATCCGTCTTTTGCTCCAGGTTGGCTATCAAAAGGCATGATGTATGATATCTTGAAAAGGTATGACGAAGCTCTCAACTGTTACGATACCGCTATTAAAGTCGATCCGTCTTATGCCCCTGCATACTTCTACAAAGGCAATATGCTAGCCGCAATAGAAAGATATGATGAAGCCAAAGAATGCTGGACAAGGGCCATTGATATCGACCCCAAATACAAAGTACTTGAGAAAGAGATGCCTGTTTTTCCAAATGCTACCCAAACAAGGCTCGTCGTACAGAGCATATGGGTTGATAATGCAACTCGTGAAATACTTAATAATCTAGATTTCCTTATTCAAAACGAGGTATTCGAATGTAGAGTGTGCGAAGTGACTGGCGAAAAAGAATGCAGGAAAATAGATGATCCTAAAAATATACTTAATCCGTATCAAAAGGGTCCCGCAACAGGGAATGATATGTTTAAAGATATTAAAACTGAGATAGAAGAATCACCAGAATCGTTATGTACCGTCCCAAATTTTACAAATTCAGTCCTATTTCGGAACTGCTTTACCGTTTGTGCGCATACGAGTTGTGCAGCCTTGAATTCAAGCTCCGGCGAAGGTTCAACTTTATCTTGCTCAGATTGTGAAGGCGTAAATACTGATGTTGCTGTTTATGTAAATAATGGCATTGTTGTAGGTCTTGCTATTAGATTCCACCCTGATTTCTGGGGCGATATTCAGAATCTTTCTGAAAACGCGACCAAGGATTGGATGGGGTGGTTGTTGGAACCCCCTGCATATACAAGAAATTTTACTGGACCGGGCGAAGAGAGATGGAACGAAGCACAAGATCCTCTGACAGAAGCTAACTTAAATCAAACGGACAATATAACAAATGAGTTTAATATATCGTATGATAGAGGGCTAGAGCTATAGCTACATTCATACTCCTAAAGCGGCCTATAGTCGCGGGAGCGGCTAGTTATTGGACTTGGACTGAGTGAAGAGAGATGGCTAAGGGATCTTATTGAAATTGAAGAAAATCCAATTTTTTAGAAAAAGATTGGAGCATATCATAACTCTATTTATTTTATTTATTTTTTTTAATAATTGTGTAAATGTTGCTGAGTCGCTCCAGGGAGTTAATGCCAATATAGCCAGGAATTATAGCGATAATGGCATCGACACGAATAAGAACGGTCTCTACGAGGTTCTTTCGGTAGAAATCGGTGTGCAAGTTGAAAGTGCCGGAGAATACAGCATCATGGGAGACCTCTGCGATTCCAGCAATGAGACCATTTGGTCAATAGATCACAGCAATCTCTCGAAAGGCTATCACCTCATGC
>Ga0247841_10003548_pt1 | contig 28567 bp, 27 predicted proteins | sample LaCruzMarch2015__2_FD_192410 | JGI IMG/M metagenome (GOLD analysis project Ga0247841, IMG submission 192410) | Freshwater microbial communities from meromictic Lake La Cruz, Castile-La Mancha, Spain - LaCruzMarch2015_18m | ecosystem: Environmental > Aquatic > Freshwater > Lake | place: Spain... | reverse complement strand
TAGGTTGACACGAAATATAAATTCCTTGGTTTGACAAACTACTGTTTGGGCCATTTGAATTATACAATAACTGCCCGCCAACCATATTGATGGAAAAGGGTGTAATTATCTTGCCCAAGGTTTGTAAGGTTGCTTCGTCGAGAGAAATCGCGTCAATCTTACCGAATACTAAATAGTCCCCAGAAAGACCAGATGTCGTGCTCTTATAACTGTAATATGGCTTGAACGGCACTATATCTTGTAGGTTGAACCCAGACAAATTCAAGTTTGTAGAGTTTCCATCGCTTGGAGCATTGCTAGATACATTTTGAATAATTTGTGTCAAGAGGCCAGAGGCAACCGACATATTGTTAGATTGAACAATCGGGCAACATACGTATAGCTTGTCTCCGCCCGCAACTGGAACATGCTCTATAACAAATTCGGCATTTACTCTTTTGCCGTCAAATAGGTGGAGTGAAGGCGAGTACAAGTTCAATTTAGAAACTGTATATTTTTGACTGTCGTAAACGACCGGAGGTACACTTGAATTGTCATATGTTAAACTGATCGATATGCCGTTGTTTTTTGCGGTTGAATTGCTGTTGCTATATGTGAAATTATAAGCACATTTTAAATCACATTTGTCAAATTTATCTGGTTTGCTTGATATATTAATTTTTGTCATTACTATAGTAAAATATTAATATTTTTATATAGTAATGAAATTGACTAAAGGGAAAATATCCAAATTGTATGGGAAGCAAAAACAAAGTCGTAGGAAGAATAAGAAACGCAAGACGTCTACCAAAAATAGGACTTTTAGAAGAAAACGCAATTTGAATTTAATGAGAAGGACATTAAAGCGGTATGGGGGGGCCAATGAGGATGACCAAGTTGTTGACGCCTCGCTTTTGGAATCTCCTCAGGATGGATCTCCTGTTGTAACACAGATCCCTCCTTCTAGTGAAGTAACCACTGATCCTAAAACCCTTGTTGACGAAAGCCTTGTTGGCGCTCCTGAACCTAAAACCCTTGTTGGCGCTCCTATTGGAGAAACCCCTGATCCTATTGGAGAAGACCTTGTTGAAGAAACCGCTGGTCCTATTGACCAACCCATTATTGGAGAAACCGCTGCTCCTATTGAAGAAACCATTATTGAAGAACCCCCTGCTCCAATTGAACAAGGCCAAACCCTTGCTCCTATTGACGAACCCCCTACCCTGTCTTCACAGGTAGAAGTTCCTCAAGCACAAGAATTACAAGTAGTTGAAGCTGTTCCAGTAGTTGAAGCTGTTCCGGTAGTTGAAGCTGTTCATGTTGAAGGAACAGACCCCGAAATTGAGCAAAAACTTAAAATTGCGGAAGCTGCGACAAATTTAGTGAAATTAATTAATACAAACGATATTTTTGTTCCTCAAAATGCGGAGGTATCTGTTGGCCTAGCTGCTGAACAGATACCAATCCAAATTGAAGAAGAACCTAAAGCCACTATTGATACTAAAGAAACAACCAAATTAATTGGAGGACGAAACAAAAAATTCAAGCTCACGAAAAAACGCCGAATCAAATAAACGGTAGGTAACGGATTGTATCGTTATCATATATTGTGACTTTATACGCGTCGTTTTCTCCCTGAACATACACCGAGTCACCATTATATATTTTATCAACGCCGGTGTCAGTCAACGCACTTTTACCTTTCACAAGTATTGGCAATTTCACATTATTGTGTTGATTACTAATTGTGTAATAATTCCACAAATCTCTGCGATTGAATAATACTCTGCCCATTAACGGCAATATATTGTTTTTCTCGACCCCATTCAACGGTGTCATAATGCCGACCTGACGATATGTCGTGTCAACCGCCCCAATATTTGTGGGTACATTAATAGGAACAGATCCAGGGGGCATATATGTCATTTCCGGTATAAAATATCTCTCGTCTCTTAAAGGCGGGGAATACGGATTCAATAACACATCCTTAGGAATATTATTGTAGGGATAATTGGGAACAAACTCTAATCGATCTATTCGAGTAGTTGTTGGTTCAGAGTGTTTGACGCGCCGACTAGATTGGACAAAATATACAATGATCGCTACACAAATAAGAATAAAGAAAATAGTAACATTTTCAATACAAATCACTCCGGGAGGGCATTTTTTCATATTATAGTATCATAATATAATCGCTTCCCTTTTACACCTTTTCCCTTTGAAAACGCCCACTCTGGGGCGTTTTCGTCAGCGAAAAGTAACGGTTCCATGCGCATCTTCGATGCGCAAAGGTGTAAAAAAAGGGAGCAAAATTTTGATAACTTCGCTTTTAAAAAAAGCGAGCAAACAAGGGAACCAAGGTTCAAGCGGCACCCTTCGGGAGGCGCGACGGTTGGGCGAAGCCCGCCCCGGACCCCTCCTTAATGGGGCTTACCCCCGTTTTTCTAAAAGTTATTTCCATAAGTATTACGAAAACTTCGTGAAAAAAGGGATTGTCTAAAAGTTTATTTTTTATAACTTTTTTACACCTTCGCACATTGAAAACGCCCATTTTTTACAAAGATATATTTGTAAAAAATATTTAAAAATATATTACTGTGTTTTATAAGCAAAATGGAATATGAAGACAAAATTAAAGAACTTGAATCCGAATTAGAAAAAACAAAAAAGGAGCTAAATGAAACCAAAGAACATTTGAAAAAATATACAGCACCGTCAAGAAGTAAAACCTACTATGAAAATCACAGAGAGGAAATCATACAAAAAGTAAAAGAACACAAACAAAAAACAAACTACACCTATGTTGCGTCACCAGAACAAAAAAAAGAATGGGCGAGAACCGCATATTTGAATAAAAAGGAAAAGGTAAAACAAATGAACGAATATTCTATTTAGGAAAAATATATATCTAAATGCGTAAAAAACTATATAAATATAATCTTTGTAGAGAATATACAAGGATGGGGAAAAAGAAGAAGTTGAAAGACGAATTCAAGGAGTTTAGGAATAATGACAAGTCTGCTTACAAAACTTTCAAAATACCACTCAAAACCATTTTACAAAATCGCAGTTTAGTCCAACCTGTCATAAACAATTTAGTTTTTGAACTGAATGATTTAGTCGTTCATGCTTATCAGTTTATTCGGTTATATGTCATCAATTGCTATTCCAACAAAATGGATTTGCCTATTGTTGATGATACATTCATTTTGTATTGTTTGAAAGTTTTAGGAACTCGTGATAACCGAGGAAGACAGATGTCGAATGTTGGATTGTTGGAAAGTTTAGAAACATTCTATAATACCGAATATCAACCATTGTTAAACCACGAGAAAACCATTTTGAAAAACAAGACATTTTTATTACCATATTTAGCAACGCAAATTAATACATCGTTATCAAACAACGCACAAGAACGGTTCATTCAACATTTTTTGCGTTTCGTAAATAAGACAACGAACAATATAACCCATGATAAACCAACTCTTTTCAAATTCAAACATCAGGTTCTTTCGTTAAACGATGAAACGGATATAGTTTTCAATGATTGGAAAACCATTCATTTACCTAATATTTTACCATCCAAAATCAATAAGTCAGTTCATTATGATGTGAAAGTAAATCCTATGAATTATTTGGAAGGAATGCTGTATATGAACGAAGTGTTGGAAACTGGAGAACATAAACTGTTCCAACCGCTTCCGCTTCGTAATAATATCGTTCCAAAGCATATCATTTTGGATACTGCGTGTTTGGTTAGTTTGTTCTGTCCTGAAAACTCAAAGAAAGGCGAACTGTTGAAAAACATAACAGCAAACCAAACTGATATTTGGAATAACCTTGTAAATCTAAATCATAAAATATTCAAAAACGCACATTACCTGTTTCATAATCAAATACAAACCGACGGAGTTTCATGTAGTTTGTTGTTTATTAGAAAAGATTTGAAAGATAAGAAATGGGGAACCCGTGTTCCCACGATTGGAGAACATAATTTCTATAACATTGAAGATTTATCCAAAGAGCAACTGGATGGGTTGAAAGACCGAAATGTAGTTGGATGCGATCCAGGTAAAAAATCGTTGGTGTATATGATGGATGATAACGGTAGGAAATTACGATATACAGCACAACAACGAAAAATAGAAAGTTATGGGAAACGCAACCAACGCATTCTATTACAAATGAAAAAGAAGCATAAAATAACTGAAAAAGAAACTCATTTATCGTTGGAAAACAGTAAGACTGTTGATGTATCAAAGTTCAAACGATACTTGGTTGAAAAGACAAAACTAAACAAAGAAATTGGAGAGTTTTACAAACGAGAAGGATGGAGAAAAATGAAATTTCGTCAATACAGTTATGGTAAGAAAAGCATAGATACATTCCTAAACAAAATCCAAGAAACATTTGGTTCTAATATCCTAATTGGTTATGGGAATTGGAGCAGGGATACACAAATGAAACATTTTATGCCAACGATGAATCAAGGATTAAGGAAACAAATCCACAAACGATTTGATACAATAACAATCAATGAGTTCAATACCAGCAAATTATGTTGTGATTGCTGTAAGGAACTAAAACATTATAAAGATAAGAAAAACACGGATGTATATCGTCTGTTCTGTTGCGTGAGTTGTAAAAACAAAGAAATCGTATTTAGAACACGAGATGCTAATTCTGCCGTGAATATCAGGAAACTAACAAGGTCTTGGATGGAAACCCAAACAAGACCAAGTGAGTTTTCTCGCAAGCAATGTCTTTCACCTGTTGTAGAGAAAACAGGAAAAAGTAAGACAATCGTTGTTAAGACCACATAGGTGGATAGCACAACTATTGATTTTACGCTTTTTAACATTTTTTTTGCCCTGTAAAATGGGCGTTTTCAATGTGCGAAGGTGTAAAAGTTATCAAAATTATTATTTGTATCTTCTATGCTTTGTTTTAGTTCTTTTATTATACCTGCGACGTCTCTTAGTGTATCTTCTCCTGCCACCAAGTGGAATAATAGTAGGCCCTTGTCTTCCTATTGGTTGAGGTGGAGGATCAAAAAATCCGGGTGGTGCCGGTCTAGGAAATTTTGGAGGTGATTTAATTGAAGGTGTTTGCCCAATAGGTGTAACAGGCCGTGGCGTCGGCATTCTATATTATACAAACAAAACATTTATTGGGCCTTAAGTTGATTCGCCATGCTCATCATTTCTTTGAGACCTCCTTCCCCTTTTAACGAACCCATCATTTGTGTGGCTTGGCTCATCAGCGGCTTCAATCCTGCCATTAAGGGCCCCATGCCTTGCATAGCCTTTGTCAATTCAACTTGTTGTTTCATCAGGTTCTGGGTATCATCCGTTAATCGTTTTATTCCATCACTTCCCAAAATGTTATTCAAGTCCGCATAGGCATCTTCGACGGTAGACGCGTAATCAATTTCACTTGCTCCATTTTTTCGCCCAACCTCAAAGGATTCTTCTTCTTTACTATTTCCTGTTGCATTTGTTGCCTTTTCTTCAGTAACCGTGTGAGGCTTCTTTGTCTTTTTCGCAACTGGAGGCGCTGCGCTGCCGTTGCCTTCTAGCCCTTCTCTCATTGTGTTCATCCTAGCAAATAAATTTACAATTACCATAGGCACTCCTAACACAACAATCATGTTTTTGCTAAAGTAGCTTGTTAACAACGCAACCAGAATGAATTGAATAATCTCATGATAACTTCCAATCATTAAGTATCCTATAATATTCAACAAAGCGATTACAAATACAACGTTCAAAACTGTGCGGTTTGTTAAAAGCCGGGTAACTGTGGATTTCACCTTCATTTATATATATATGGAATTAAAAAAATTGATTTAAAAGCCCATATTTATTGGAATTACACAAACAAATGTCTTATTCAAGCGATGAAGATGAAGTTGAATATTATAATGAATCGAGTGACGAATACGATGACGATGACGATGACGACGACGACTTAATGTATGACGCAGATGAGTTAAGCCCAACTAAATTCAATATTGTGTTGTGTGAACTTTACAATGAAAAAATACACGGTGGTAACAAGAAACTGAATTATCATTATATGGTTGTTGGCGCCTTCAGGAATTTCGACATTCATTATTTGAATAGAATGTCGAGATTTTATAACCGTTCGTATTTGAATAAACTTGACAAAATTACGCCACACTCTTGTATTCGCAATTACAAACAGATAGTTACAATGTCAAATTATGTGAAACCGGAAATTGCCCAAACAATATTGTTGCCTGGGGGTGAACAAATATGTATTTTGAAAACATTTTGGATACGGCTAATCCAGCGCGCTTGGAAGCGGATATTTCAAGAGAGACATGTCGTCATTCGTATGCGAAGTAATCCGCGATATATTTTAAATCGACAACTGGGTAGACGATCGCGAGGCATAACATCTTTGCGAGGGATGTTAAATTTTGACGCGTTTCGTTCGGCGTCTTGATGTGCTTCTCTTGGTGCTTTTGCTTGTGCTTTTGCTTCGCTTGGTGCTTTTGCCCGTGCTTCGCTTGGTGCTTTTGCTTCGCTTGGTGCTTTTGCTGGTTGTTCGTATAAATGTTTGTTTGCTCGACGGGTTGTAAATATACCCGCCTTTTTTTCCCCGTTTGCCGCCAAAACTTTGTGATCGCCCCCTTAATTGATTATTCAAACCCGTTGGGAAAAATGATGCCGGTGTAACACCTGGTTGTTGAGCCGGCAGATTAGGCGCCAAATAAGAACTAGCCGGAGGCGCCGAAGATTGGCGATTACCAAACAAATTACCAAAAAACCCACCCGAACCAGAGCCAGAGCCGGGAGGGGCGACAGAGCCAGAGCCAGAGCCAGGAAGTGCGGGTAACAATGCTAAAATAGCTTGAATTTCGACGTTCAAACGCGTTATCTCGTCCAATAATGGGCCAGTTGGTATAGGGTTCGCGTTTATCTGTCCAAATACCTCCTCAATTCTAACTAGTAACGGAGTTGCATCCCTCATACTCTGCTCTAACAGTCCGTTTTTGGTTGTCAACTGCTGAATTTGAGCTTCTAACATTTGAATATCAGCATACCGATTGTTTATAGCGGGAGACCCAGGAGCTACACTGGCGCCAGGACCTTGTTGTCGAAGAGCATCAAGCTCACCATTCAATCTATCAATAATTGCGAGATTTCGTGCTATTGTTGCGTCATTATCGGAAACTTCATTGCGGAGACGCGCTAATTCAGCAACATAAGCTGTTACGCGAATTCTCAAAGTCGCGACTGCCTGACTCATAGTTGCTAAACCACTTGTCGCATCTCTAATAAAATTTTGTCGTTCCAGGTTTAATCTCGCACTATCATTTTGCGCAGTAGTTGTAAGCCCATTTAATCGATCAATCGCATTATTAAATGGTGTTAAAAAATCTGGAGGTGGTGCCCGTGATGCCATTATAATATGTACAGATAATATATGGGTAAAACGCAAAAAACGAAATTTACTTTAACTAAATCCAATAAAAAAAAGTTGCTAGAGGTTTGTAAATCCTTGGAAAAAGAAAAACCGTCGTTGCTCAAAATAACGCGCAAAAGGGTAAATAAAGCCGCATCTACAAAAAAAATAAGTAACAAAAAGAGTATAGAACAAAAACCAGTATTATTACAGAATATGGATAATTTCGGGTTATTTAAACAACTTGGGATGTCACATTTAGAAAAGTTGACCCGTAAAGACCTTGACCAAATGATACTTGCGGCCAATGACGCATATTACAATAATAAATCGTTGTTGCTAACAGACAACGAATACGATATTGTTAAAGAATATGTCGCTGTTAAATATCCAAGTGATACTGTGATCCAACAAGTCGGGGCGCCAGTTGGCAAAAATAAAGTCAAGTTGCCGTACGAAATGTGGTCGATGGACAAAATCAAACCGGACACAAAAGAGCTTCCGTCGTGGACCGCGAAATACAAGGGGCCATATGTTCTCTCGTGCAAACTAGATGGGGTCAGCGGCCTCTATACAACGGATGGTTCTACGCCCAAGCTGTATACGCGCGGCGACGGAAAGGTCGGGCAAGATATATCTCATTTGCTAAATGTCTTGAATTTACCCACAACCAAGGGAATAGTTGTGCGCGGGGAATTTATAATCCCGAAATCAGTATTTAACAGCAAATACGCAGACACATTTGCGAACCCGCGCAATTTGACATCGGGAATAGTAAATTCCAAGAGCGTCGACGCAAAGGCGGCAGATATTCATTTTGTTACATACGAATGTATTGTTCCAGAACTGAAACCCGGCGAACAATTGAACAAGTTAAAAGAGCTTGGGTTTGAAGTGGTTGATTACAAGGTGGAGCAGAGTATTACCAATGAGAAACTGTCTTCATATTTGGTCGACGAGAGAACCAATAACAAATATGAGATTGATGGTATCATTGTGACAGATGACAATGTTCATCCAAGAACATCTGGAAACCCGGAACACGCGTTTGCTTTTAAAATGGTTTTATCGGACCAAAAGGCCGAGGCAAAGGTCGTCGATGTATTGTGGGAACCGAGCAAAGACGGGTATTTGAAGCCACGCGTCCAAATCGAGACAATTCAATTGGGTGGAGTGAAAATAACGTTTGCGACAGGATATAATGCCAAATTCATCGAGGATAACAAAATCGGCGTGGGTGCGATTATAGAGCTGGTTCGGTCTGGAGACGTCATTCCCAAAATAACAAGAGTCATAGTTGCCGCAGAGCAGTCAAAGATGCCGACCGAAGCGTATACCTGGAACGATACTCATGTGGATGTTTTGATTGAGGATATTGGTTCCAATAAGACAGTTCAAGAGAAAAATCTGGTGGCATTTTTCACGGAAATCGACGTGGATGGATTGAAGGCGGGAAATATCAAGAAACTAATGGATGCTGGGTTTGACACTGTTGCAAAGATCCTGGTAATGACGAGTGATGATTTCAAAACTGCGGGGTTCAAAACTACGGCGGACAAATATGTTTCCAATATTGAAGCGCGCATCAAGGATGTTGATTTGGTTACATTGATGTCTGCGTCGGGACTAATGGGTCGCGGTATTGGATTGCGGAAGATAAAACCTGTGTTGGAAGCATTCCCGGATATTATGACATCAAGTGAAGCAAATGATGTGAAAATAGGAAAGATTAAAACCGTTAGCGGGATTGAACAAAAAACCGCCCAAATATTTGTTGACAATATCCCAAAGTTTATTTCGTTTGTAAATGAGAGTGGGTTGGAAAGTAAATTGAATTATGTAAAGAAGGTGGAGGAAACGGAAAAAATTGCGAAACACCCCTTAAATGGCAAAAAGATTGTCATGTCTAAAATCCGCGATAAAGAAATCATAGAGAAATTGTCGTTGTATGGCGCCACTCTCGAGGATACCATGAAAAAGGATATTTTTGTCTTGATTGTTAAATCAAAAGATGATGAGACATCTAAAACCAAATATGCGGTGGAACACAATATACCTATCATGACGCCGGATGAGTTCATATCCACCTTTGTGAAAGGTGGAGCCAAAGCGTAGCGACTGGAAGCGTAGCAAAAGCCAAAGCGTAGTAAAACCCAACATCTATTTTTGCTCCACTTTTTCCAAAAGTGGATTTTCTAAAGATGTGTTTGGGTAATCGTATTTAAATTGTTCTTAATAGAATCAATCTCCTCCAAAATCTTTTGTTGTTCACTCCGGGCATCCTTAATATTTTGTTTGCTCAATTCTCCTGTCACAGCTAAATCCTTGATGTATTTATTCAATATCGACAAGGCCGTCATTTGGTCCTGTTTTTGTTGAACAATATGTCTGTTATATTTGGAATAATCATCCCGTATACCCTGTAAAAAAGCATTTTCCTTGCTCAAAAAGTGAAGCGTTTTTTGTTTTTTTACAAGTAAATTCCGTTTTGCGTCAATCATTTCTTGTAACAGTTGAAACTGGTCATCTTTGCTAGGCAATTGATAATTTCCAATTGGTATTAGAATTTTCATTGTTACAATTATCCGTTATTTTATTATTACCGAAAAAATATTAAAATCTTCTATATATATTATTTAGGATGTCGAAAACAAACACGGAACCTTTGCTTACTCCAGACGATAACAGATTTGTAATGTTTCCAATCAAACACGACGACATATGGCAAATGTATAAAAAGCAAGTTGACTGTTTTTGGCGAGCTGAAGAAATTGATTTATCAAAGGATATGAATGATTGGAACAGCTTAAATGCGGACGAACAAATGTTTTTGTCGATGATTTTGGCGTTTTTTGCTGCGAGTGATGGAATTGTTCTGGAAAATTTGGCGGAACGGTTTATGAGCGAAGTTCAAGTGTCGGAGGCGCGAGCGTTTTACGGGTTCCAGATTGCGATGGAAAACATTCATTCCCAAGTGTACAGTATGTTAATTGAAACGTATGTGAAAAACGAAGAAGAGAAGTCGCGTCTGTTCAACGCGATAAATGTGTTCCCTTGTATCAAAAGGAAGTCGGATTGGGCGCAAAAGTGGATTCACGATAACCGCAGCAGTTTTGCCACGCGCCTTGTTGCGTTTGCCTGCGTTGAAGGTATCTTTTTCAGTGGGGCATTCTGCAGCATTTATTGGATGAAGAAGCGCGGATTAATGCCGGGTCTAACGTTTTCCAACGAACTCATTTCGCGCGATGAGGCTCTTCACTGTGAATTCGCGATCCTCTTATATTCAAAACTTGTCAAGAAAATGAGCAAGACAAAGTTCAACGACCTCATCAAGGAGGCGGTGGGAATTGAGACGGAGTTCATTTGCGAAGCACTCCCTTGTCGTTTGATTGGAATGAACTCCCAGTTGATGACAGAATATATCCAATTTGTGGCTGATCGTTTGTGTTTACAAATGGGATACGAAAAGATCTACAACGCAAAAAATCCGTTCGACTTTATGGAATTAATTTCTCTAGAGACAAAAACTAACATGTTTGAAAAAAAAATAGACGCTTATGCTCTGGCAAATAAAACAATGGCGAACGACGTTTTTGAACTAACAGAAGATTTCTAGAAAAACCAATTTAAACACTTTTCAAATGACATATAATATGTTGACATGTAATTTGATGGGAGGGCTAGGAAATCAGTTATTTCAAATTTTTACTACAATTGCTTATTCAATGAAAAACGGCGTATCTTTTCGGTTCCTAGATAACAAAACGCTGGGAGGCGGAAATTGTACACTGCGACACACGTATTGGGACACATTTTTGTATAGAATGAAACCATACTTGACGCAAGTCTTTCCTCCATTAGTACAAATCAACGAAAATGGGTTTCGTTACAATGATCTTGATATGTCTGTTTTGGCCAATAATCAAAACGCGTGTTTATTTGGGTATTTTCAAAGTTACAAGTATTTTGAACAATATTCCAAAACAATTATCATGCTAACTGGTATTGAAGAATTTAGAACTACATTGTTTAAAAAATACAAATATGAGAATTTTATCAGTATTCATTTCCGTTTGGGTGATTACAAGAAAGTACAATGGGTTCATCCAATTGCGACTTGTGATTATTACAAATGTTCGCTTTTCTATATTCTAGAGGCCCAAAATCAACAAACTCCAACCCCTAATATGGTTATGTATTTTTGCGAAGATGAAGACGTTGATGACGTGAAACAAACGATCGACGCATTACAGCTTGATTTCCCACAACTCGCGTTTGAACGAGCGGATACGAGTCTTGCCGACTGGGAACAAATGCTATTAATGAGTTGTTGTCGTCACAATATAATCGCAAACAGTTCATACAGTTGGTGGGCAGCATATTTGAATACAAACCCTGACAAAATTGTGTGTTATCCCTCTGCTTGGTTTGGTCCATCGATTGGACACGATACAAGTGATTTGTGCCCTCCAGAATGGAAACAGATCCAGTGCTAAATAAACGGTAGGCTAACCATAATATTTAGCAAGAAGGTCGGGGACCGCATTGTGATTTCCTTTTGAATTGAAGGCGGATGTTTGATGTATCCTATGTTTTACCAAAATCTCAGGACAATTGTAAAATTTACATCCCCGCAATCGTAACCTGATCCACATATCATAATCTTCTACTCCAGAGTGAATATTTTCATCCCACCAGCATAAACCCTTCCCAATAATAGAGCTTGAGTTGATGATCGGGTTAACCTGCCTAAAATCAAATGCGGATATATCCAATTTGGGTATTTGGGGAACAATATCATTCAGTTCGCCAAACCATATACAGTTTGCGCCAATTACATCATACGATTGTAAATATTGGATTTGAACGCGCAGTTTTTCAGGATGCCAAATATCGTCGACATCGAGGATGGCGACATAATCATGTGAACAATGCTTTATCATTGCGTTTAGAGCAGCAGATTTACCCTTGGTCGTATACAAATCGAGGACCTTGATTTTACCACATTCGTATCGTTTTGCTTGTTGAAAAACCTGTGAGTTTTGTTCGTGTCCATTTACGCCAATAATGAGTTCCCAGTTACCGTAAGTTTGAGAAATTACAGACGATACTGAATCATCTATAAACTCTATACCGTTGTATAGAGGTATCAATATACTAATCATATTACAATATGAATAATATATTTCTAAATAAAAATTCTTTGAAACATAAACCAATTGTCATATCTGTTATCATTTTCTCGACACAACGTAAATTTATCAAGTTCTGTCATGATACAATCTATCAAAATGATTTGGTCATCCTTTACGATATAATTATTCTCAAAATACAATTTTAATTTGGCGTCATATGTGTTTGCCCACCATTCGACCTTATTTGTGTGTAAAATGAAAAACCCTCCAGCAACGGATGTCTGGTAGGGTGGAATTTCCTGACGAGGTAATCCAATCTCATTTTTGTCATTGACTAATTTATTTAAGTAATTCATATAATTGTTGTCATTGTTGACACACGCATAATATATTTGAGTAGGATCGATGTTTTTTAGCGTATGAGGATTCGGCCAATTCTTCAACATACGTGTATTTGTGTCCTTGGTTCTATTTCTAAAATAGCCAATATCACACCACCCGTATAAATCTGTGTCAAAGTATTTATTTGTAACAGTTTCATTCACAAACCATACTTTCTCGCTCCAAAGCATATTCACACGCCAATCTATTAAATTATTGAGAAGAGGGTTCTTCTCATGATTTTTAATCCATTGCTCTTTGTATTTGTAGTTGTAGAATTGTTCGATTGGTTTCAAAACGATCTTGATTCTGGGGTTTTCTCTCGTATTGATGTATTTGAAACTATTTTCGTCGGTGTATATTACCAAGTTGAAGTTGTTGACTATGGATATAAGGTTGTTTGCCCATTCTATATAAATAGCGGGGTCGAACTTGGATTTCAATATATAAAAACAACTGGAAAATGTAATCATTTTATACTTTTATAAAAAAAATATATAGCAAAAAACGCAAAATACTTGTTTTATGAAAATAATTTCAAAAAGTGTGATATCTTTTGAAATTCCGGGTGGTCAAAGTTATAGTCCCTATAACGCAATTTGCTTACAACTAGGTCATCCCATTTATCCAACACAACAAGCGGCACCTTGTGCTTTTGTAGTATACGGGTGAACTCACTGTCAATTACAATTGGGACCGTTTTTACATACAACGCTTCCCACAATCGGTGAGTGTCTACACCATGTCCCTCAGGACAAATACAAAACGCGTGTTGTCGTAAACGTATTAGATTTTCAAATGGTGATACATTTGTTAACCATGGAACTTTACTTTTTAATGCTTCCAAACATTCAACTCGTTTGATAACATTTGTATTTATGTTGAAATTGAAATATACCGATTTCGTTTTTGTAGTGAGATTATAAGTAAAGAATGTATGTTTGAATACATTTATATTTCCATGTGGCCACATACTGTTAGCAAATCCAATTGGGACAAAAAATAACTTTTCATGTTCAAAGCACATATTTTGACAATACCATTTTTCTAATTTTGGCGAATTTAAAATCAAGTTGACTTCGGGAGTATTTCGAATTTCACCATCTGAATTGTGTGTTATAAGCCTAAAGTTGTTTTTGAACAAGTGAATCTTTGACGACAACACATCGATACGATGAGTATAACAAAACACGTAATATGGGTTATCAAATGGGGCGTTCAAATTTCGCAGATCAAAATGTTTATCGCGTTGTTGCTGAATGACTGGGTTGTAATTGAAATCATCTGGAAACCCTAAATAAACACTCGCAAATTGTTGGACTCGCTCACCTGTAATTATATTTTCGTAATCCATATGTCTTTCATTATTGTGTGAAAAATACTTATATAGTTTTTATACTTTTCATACTTTTTACAACTACGTGAAAAAGTATGACAAAATTATCTACTTGCGAATATAAAATGCGTCGCCCCACTTACAATCAGTCCATGACGTCTCTACACGATGTAAATTAAACTGTTTCAAGTAATCATCGATTTCTGTAACAAGAGCACATTTTTCATATACATAATCTGAATTGACTTCTGTGTATACATAGTCAACTTTATTCAAATATTCTTCCATTCCCTTCAATGCCTTTAGCTCAGCTCCTTGAATATCTAAATTCAAAAAGTTATATTCAATATCATATTTTTGGAGTATATCGCGTAACACCTGGGTTTCTACTTCAGTAGAACTAACATAATGAACCCACGAATGGTAATGCTTGTGTAAACCGAACTCTAAAATTGACGAAGACTGACCATTATTAGAACGATTGAATGTAACCGTTTCCACAGTATCGGATACAACAGCGTGTTCGATTTGGACGCCTGGGTATTTGTCCTTACAAAATTGGACTTTATCCTCTAAACCTTCAACCCATAAAATTTTGCTCATAGGCAAATAATTTAAGTAATCTTTGAGCTCCTCACATTCGTGTGCACCAACATGTAAAACCCCCTTGAAAACCACATTGTATTTTTTTACTAGGTCATGTAATGAAATTAACATTTATAATGAGTATTAGAATTGTCTCTTTAAGTTGATATACAAATACTATATACGTGTGGTTATATCCTTATCAATTGTATACTCGTGCCATTCACATTTCGAAAATCAATGGATTAGAAAATATTCTATTGTCGATAGATGAGACAAAATACAATAATATGTTTGGCTATTATAATGAAATCAAATATTTGTTTACAGTTGAAGGGTTAACCGAGCAGATTATCAAAATTAACGCATGTGACGATACTAAAATATCATTGTGTATTCCTACCAAAAATAGATTTGACGATTTCTTGACAAGATATCTAGACGAATATGTTAAATATCTACAGAATGGCATAATAGACGAAATTGTTATTTGTGATGAAACTGGCGACGATTATTCCAAAATTATTGCAAAATATGGGTCGTTGATAAACAATGACAATAAATTTAAGGTTTACCAAAACAATGAGGTACTTGGAGTTTTTAAAAACAAATTAAAGGTCTGCTCTTTGGCTAAAAATGATTTTATTGCGTTGATTGATAGTGACAACTTTGCAGATGAAGATTATTTCAAAACAGCAAAGAGTTATATTGAAAAGAATAATTTACAACCAAGTAATAATTTTATATTGGCTCCGTCACACGCGAAACCAAATTTTGATTATACAAAATATAATAATGTATTAGTCAATAAAGAAAATATGAAACATTTATTTCATGATATGACATTTCAGTGTTGTATGAATACCGGAAATTATATATTGAATAAGTCGTTTGTCGGTTCGATCAAATACAATGATTCTATTATGAAACAAATTTCAGCATGTGACGTTCTATATTTTAATTTATTGGCATTTCAACAGATTTCCAGTTTAACATTACACGTTGTCCCGAATTTACATTATACTCGTGTTGTTCACGATGATAGCGAATATTTAAAAACGAATCATTTGTGTGCCGAATATCGTGATAATGTTATAATACCAAAATTTTACAATTTATAAACCAACTAAATTATTATCTAAATAGTTATAATAATTTATTGTATATGATTGAACAAGACTTTATCATGCTTATCATGAATTGTGTAAAATATGAAAAAAAGGCACTGTTTCAAAAGAGGACATGGCTCAAATTGATACCTCCTTATTTGCGATATTATCACGTAATTGGCGACGAAACAATCGAAACTACATATCGGTTCGACGAAGAAAAACGTATATTGTGGGTAAAAACGCCAGATGATTATAATTCTTTGCCTAACAAGGTTATCACATCATATCAGGCAGTTAACGAAACCTTCAAGTTCAAATACTTGTTTAAAACGGACGACGACCAAATTCTGGTGAACCCACAGTTCCTCGATACGACCGCTAAATTATTGAGGGCGAAACAACCCAAGACACATTATGGTGGTTACGTCGTGGATGTCCCGAAACCATATTTATCGCAATACCATAAAATTCACCCAGAGCTTCCTAAACATTTGCCAATATACCAAACCAAATATTGTAGTGGACGATTTTATTTCCTTTCACAAGCAGCTATTGCGTATTTAATTGGAAAACGAGACTACATTGTAAAGGAATTCTTGGAGGATTATGCTATTGGCTTCTATTTACACCCAATTTACAAGGCACAATTATTCAATATTGTAACTAATAACCACTTCACAGACATTGAATTGAGCGATTTCCCGCGATTGATCAACGAAGGTAAAATTTAACATTATTCGGTAAATTACATTATTCGGCGAATTACATTATTCGGTAAATTACATTACTAGGTGATTTTCATCTGTGTCAACATGTATTTTTCATGTGCTTCCCTCTGTGCCTTAAAAAACTCTGCCTTGTCTAAATCGATCATTGCTCTCGTGTAATTTGTATGACGATTTTCAATATCACTATAATCTTCGCGCTGTGTGACCGTAAGGGGAGTCACCAATAACCATGTATCAATTTCTTGAAGTTGGAACCAGTATTTATCAATCGCATACAAAACATGTTTTTCGGGTTCTCGTAACAGTTTATTAATACCTTCCTTGATATTCGCAATGAGTCTATCGTAATAATGCTGTTTTACAATATAACCTGTTGTCGTTTGGCATCTCGAAACCTTTACACAACTATCATCAATTCGTACATATGGTGGCACATTATTGCCGGCTAACAAAACAACGTCGGATTTTTTTGCCAAAGCTAGTTTACATTGTTGAACAAAAACCTGAGGTTTTAAAAACTGAATATCATCTTCTACTATACAAACATGATCCCAGTTATTTTGTTTGGCTGTCTCGAGACATTTCAAGTGACTCATGCTACAACCGAGGGCCCCATTTGGAAGCCGAATCGCATTGAAACGTTGCGCTTTGATGCCGACTTTCAACAATTCTTGTTCAACGTGTAGTTTTCTGTCGGGTCTAGATTCCAAGTTGATGTAAAACGCGTGATTAATTTTGTTCATTCTAAATAATATGAAATTATATTTATCTTATTTACTCAAAAATTGGTTTACTAAAACACCCCACCCAACCCTATCCTTGCGCTCGCTTGTGCGCGCGGCTTTTGTCCAACTGCTTTAGCATAATCCGGGGAGAATTTATGAGGGATTGCCCGCTGTAGACGCTGTGGCGGAGGCTGTAGAGGCTGTTGACGCTGTGGCGGCTGTGGAATAATATTTCGATTAAAATTGTCGGCTTGGACTTCCAGACGCTTATCGTTTTCGATTTGTTTTATTAGATTATCCGGAACTATTATTCCCATACTTAATAAATGTTTTGCTACATTTTCCCGCCGTTCACTTGTTGTAGGATAATACGGAATGTTCGTCCAATTGTCGGTCGACGCAACAGTGTTTTTGGTTTCTCTCAGTTTGTCTGGATTTAAAATCTTCCGTTTGGGCTCTCTCAAATCATAGTTGTAGTATTGGTCACCCTCAAATTTCAAATATGTCATAAATGTCGCAATATTAATAAAATAGATGTTCTGGTTATGCTCAACAAACACATTGTCATTTGGGTTTTCCGATTTGCTATCAACCGTATAAGATAATTTGTGGATGGTTCGTAGTCCATCGATCCCATTGTCGTGCTCCATTCGCCAAGGGTCCTTTTTGCTTATGATTCGCGAAATTCCATCAAATAGTTGTAGAATTTGTGGACTACCAATTTCATAAAATACACTGCGATCAACCTTCAAATTGTGTCCTTCACATCGCTTTTGAAGGACATTGTCTTCCATACCCCATCCCCAAAAACACGGGAATCCGTTGATTTTCTCAAAATCCGCGCCTTTCATGACGACTATTCCGCCCAACGCATATTTGAAGCCATAAAAGTGTTTCACAACTCCGTGAGTTGTCTCATAATTGAATATCTTGTGAAACGGAATTGTGTCAACATCATTGAATACGAAACTAATGTCCTTGTAATGATCTGGGTATTTCTCCTTTACGGCGAGAAACCCAATGTTCTTAGTTGCTCCGCGATTAAAAGTCCTTGCGTCACACTGATGAGAGAAATAAATTTCGTAGTCATCTGTTTTGTCCTCGAGTATAAAGCTCATGTATTTGCTAAAAAAAAACTTTTGCTGGACGCGGTTTCTATACGGAACAATGAACACGTATTTGGGTGGGGCTTTCGACATATTCTAAACCGCGCCTAAAAAATATCGTTTTAGACGCAACAATCAACCTTTGGAAAATCCACTTTTCAAAAACGGGGGTAAGCCTCCATTTTTAAGGAGGGTCGCGCTTTAGAACCTCGCTTTTATCCACGAAGTTATGAAAAAGCGATTTTTAAAAAGGCGATATAGTATATGGGAAAAAAACAAACCAGAAAACAACAAAAAGGTGGAGTAATTTCGATAAGCGCCAACCCGTCGAAAACCTTTATAGACTTTATAGAGGGTTCAACAATTGACTATTTAACAGTTGGGACAACCGGACTCGTGTTTACTTGCGAGAATAATGAAACAAGTGATTATTATGCGTTTCGACCAAATAATCTTGCTACAAAAGTAACTAAAATTATATTGAAACTTTGTATCATACATGACCAGACACAATTAAGAACAAAAATTGATGACCTTGACTTTAAAAGTTTAGATGAACTTGATTTTCGACGTGAAACATATAATCAAGATGATATTGTAAATGCCACGTGTGAATATTTTGAGCCCAGTATGCCAACTATATTATTCGCAAATATAACAGATGAAATTAATATTGAAGATGTATTTAAGCTGTCGAATGATGAAACAAATGATGTAATTTCTACATTTAACACTGCGTTACATTCGTTGCCGGGATTAAAACTAGGGATAATCGCGATGGAACATGCTGGCATAAATGAAACATTTCAGACAATGCGCGAATTTGTTGATTCCGGAATTGATGATGAAACAAGAAAACAAACAGAGGCTATGGCTATGTATGAATTAATTGTATTGGGCGTTAAGGGATTTTATCACGGTGACCACCATCGTAGTAATTTGTTATACAGCGATAATTCAACAACCGACTATTTTTTGAGTGATGACGGGTTGAAAAAATGGTATACTGGAAAACGTGTGTTACCCATCGACGCAGGTCGTGTTTCAAGATTGGACCGTGCGTTTCAAGCTGGACATAAAGAACAGATTGTTTTTAATCACTTTGTCAAAATTTTTAGAACAGACGGTAACCCCGATGTTTTACGCAGAATTATACAAATGATTATGGACGGTGGGTTCAATTATGATCATCAACAAGGCTTGAAAAATCATGAAGTATACGCGTGGTTCAACAAAAGTGGTGAGGATTTACACGTAGTCGCAGGATACATTCGCGAATTGATGGCGGCGAGAATAAAATCTGTTAACCGTGTTATAGAAAGAACGATAGCAGCGGTTTCTAATAATTTCGATGGAACTGCGGATATGAATATCGTCAAACAATTTATATTGGCGGAGTTACAAAAACAAAAGATCCAGAGGATTCAAGCTGTTACATTAGATATAATAAGAAGACAGTTATCTAAGAAAGTAATAGAACATATTCGAACACTTGTACCAGAGGAAATAACTGAACGAGTTGCTAGATTACAAAAGGAACTATATCCAGGCAAAAAACGAGGAGGCAAAAAAAAAATGGTTGGCGGTGAAAACGATGAATTTTTAAAATTTATTGAACCAATCGATTTGAATGATCTTGTTCAAGCATCTTGTTTTGCTATTGTTTTTGCTACATATTTAACTGGAAAATTCAATGAGGTCGAACCGTCATTTATCACGCTTACTATGAGTTTTTATAAACAACCTGCGTTTGCTACAGAAAAACAAGAACATTTATTTGAACAAATGCCTCGACCCGTAAGTGTAAGTGCTGGAGGAAAACGCAAAAAATCTAATAATAAAAAAACAAGACGCAAACAAAAAGGTGGGGTTATTACTCGTAGCGGTCGTGAACTTAGCGGTCGTGAACTTAGCGGTCGTGAACTTAGCGGTCGTGAACTTAGCGGTCGTGAACTTAGCGGTCGTGAACTTAGCGGTCTTAATGGTCCGGCTCGTAAGGAACGCGAACCCGCAAAACAATCGCAAGATGATGAGTGTGCTATCTGTCTTCAACCACTGTCTGGAAAAATAACTAGATGTCCAAATGGACACAGGTTCCATGAAAATTGTATACGTGAGTGGTGTAGAATACGACAACAAGCTGGAACACAGTGTAATTGTCCTGAATGCAGGGCCCCCATTCAACAGAGGCTGGTTGTCCCCGCCCCTGCGGTTGCCCCATTACAAGCATTATATGCTCCAGGGCAAGGCGGCCAAGAGATTACGGGTCAAGGGTTTCCACCAGGCTTACGATTCACGCTATTGCCACCTAGATTAGACGACCAACACTCGGGGGAAACTGATAGTGGTCGTCGACGCTGGCCACGTAATTATCGTCCAACGCCACAAGAAATTAGCGATTGGGGTATTCAAATGACTCACTATTGGTGGACAGATGGTAATTTACCACTAGGATGGTATAGAGAACGTGCGCCTATAACTACGTACTATGGTAGTATAGATCCATATTATCGTAGAGGGGACACAACAGTTTACCCAGAAGAAAGTTATCAAGATGACCTTGCTAACGCACCGGACTGGATGATAATTCCTCCTCCTCCTTCTCCTCCTCCTTCTCCTCCTCCTCCTCAAGATGGGTGTTCGATAATGTGATGGGTCTTACGCATACTTTTTCAATATAACCGAAGGTAACAACTCATCCTTCATCTTCTCGAGTTTCTTGAAACACTTGTTGATCGTAACTTCACTAATTTCACTGACGTTTTTTACGTCGCGTTTGCTAATATTCAATTTACATATCTGGGAAATGAAGTAAATCACACCCGCCGCAATCGAGTGTGGCGTATTTTCCGGCATAACATCCGTTTTTTCTATTTTCTTCGATATGAACTGACACAAATGTGTCAGCTCATTATTCATATTCAACCTACTACAAAATCGCTCGATAAATGCCTCGGGTTTAGTTGCGCAAAATACAGTCTTTTCCTTGTTGTCCATGTCCTTTTCAATATTATTGATAATCGCCAGCGCATTTTTACACCCCTTCGTAGCACTAGTCACATCCAAGTTAAATATCGCTGCGATTTCCTTTGCGGTCCTTGGAAAATTATTAATGCGACAAGCAATGTAAATGGATGCCGCAATAATCCCGTCGCGATTATCACCTCGAAATGTCATTTCGTACTCCGAAATCTTTTTGTGGTAACGGATTGCGTCATCTATGATCATTTTTGGTATTCCCGCATGTTGGGCCATTGTCGTAATAACCTGGAATTCATCGTATTGTGATTTTTCCTTGTATGGCATTGACTGCCATTCGGTATAACGCCGAATTTTTCTCATCTCATATGTCATTGGACCCATACACAATACCTTACAACCATATGATGATTCCACCAATAACGGATTGATCGGCATACCGCATCTGGTTGGGTCAGCGTTTTGATTATCGTCAGCCCCATAATACCTCCACTCGGCAGAGTGGTCTACAATGTCCTTGTAAATGATGCCACACTTGGGATTTACACAAGTCAGGAACCCTTCCTCTGAGAATGCTAAAATATTCTCACATCGGTCACAATGTTCGCGGTTTCCACAAGAGCGATACATACATTCCAATGGGGTTTTGGATTTTGCGTCGTTTTCTATTTCTGTTTCAAATATGTTCCATAAATGCGCCTTATTTATATGACCTGATTTGTTCTTTTTGCTTTTGTCGTTACTCATGTTCATTGTTTTCCTATAGATTATATATTTCGAATTCAATTTTATTTTCATTGTATTGTATATGGGAAATTCACCTTCTAGCGAATCAATATTAAACCAGGACAAGGACAAGGACAAGGATTTTAAAAATATGTATAACGTAATTGATTATATTGCCACGAATTACATACTTACATCTGGATTTAATGACCTAAAGCGATTGACAGAAAAGGAATACTGTGACAAATTGTTGATATTGACAAGCGATGTAATACAGCGGAAGTTCAACAATGTTGAAATTACATATTTAGCACAACGCCTGGAAAGGGGCGAAGAAGTCAATTTAATGACGAAAGAGAACGTCACGTTCATTGATAAAGAGGAATTGAACAATCTAGCGGTAAAGGACGGTAGCACGAAAAAGCAACGAATGTGTATTGGTATTGCTAAATTTTATATTAAAATTGCTCACGTGTTTTCTTCAATCGTAACAACAATAAATCCTATATATGTGTATAAAGATGAAACTGGGAATACCGTGAAACGAGGATTGCTCACAAAAGATAAAATTCCTAAAAATACCAAAAGAACATTATACAAGTTGAATATTTGCGACAACCGGATACGATCACTAAAGAATGGTGAAGTATATAATGAACACACCGGGAACGTCACGCTTCAACCAAAAATGTGTGATGTTAATTTGAATAGTGAAAAAAATCTAGAAGATGAACCTGGGATTTTAGAATTGAAGCAATTGTATTATGATGACAAATACGATTATTCCAACGGAACATTTCACGATATGTCTGAGGATACAAGGAGGCTATATGAAAAGGATGTAGCAACATTTTACAAGGCGTTTTCCGGCGATACTACCGGCGAACCACCAAAGGATTTTGATAAAATCAAATTAAGAGATTATAGCAAAACAAAAGCTTGTTCGAAAATAGGACAAAAAATTACAATTTCGAAAAAGGATGCGTTATTAACAAAATATGCCAGTCATGTAAAAAGTATGATACAACGAGCAGCGACAAAACAAGGTGAATTGCTAGACATTATCAATGAATTATTTACTTATACAATTGACCAAACCGGGACGCGCCGTATTCGTGTGAACCCCAAGTTAACCGAAGCGGGCCTAAATACAATAACATCTAAAACACGATCAATTATTGTAGGGTTGTATGTAGGTTGCGAAACAGATTATATTGAAGGCGCAAAACTGTTGGAAGCAATGACTGAAACCGTTATGTTACAAACGACCGAAAAACAAATTACAAATTTACAAGACGAGGCCAAACGGATTAACGATGAACTGATGACGCCACCTAAAGATGATTTTGTCGAAAAGCGGCCATACGAGCAACAGACCACTTTGGAGAAAAGCGGAGAAAATCAGGATGTTGGGGTATCCGCTGAATTTACCAAAGATGATATATTAGATAGAGCCGCCGGTTTTTCCGACAGACCCGAATATTTTCCGCGCGTTTAATAATGCTTGGGCTTTGAGGGCTCGGTGAGCCTTTGTAACAGAGCCTGTCTTTTCTAATTCCGTTTGGGCCGCTTCAATCGCCGTTTTCCAAGTGCGCTGCGGCTTTCTTGATTTTTTCCCACTCTTACGAGCAGTTCTTGTTTTTTTTAAAGTCGACTTGTTTCGTCTCGTTGCCATTTATATATATTATATATACTAAATATTTGCCAGTGTGTGAATAAATATTTAGTTGACCAAAGAGAATACAATTTACGCGCGAGCCTTCTGGAGTTGCTTCTGGAGGGACTGGGTCTTGTTGCGCATCTGGGACTTGGTGCGCTGAAGCTCCCGTCTCAGCTGGGCAGACTTGGAGCGAGCCTTCTTGGCAGTGCGCTGGGCAGAACGAGCCGCCTGACGGGCGGCGGAGGCAGATTTGGCGGCGGAGCGGCCCGCAGAACGACGAGCAGAACGACGAGCAGAACGAGTGGCAGAACGAGAAGACATTATATATATAACTCACAAAAAAATTTTTTTCGATAACAATTTTAACGGTAAAATTTTAACGGTAAAATTTTAACGGTAAAAATTTTAACGGTAAAAATTATATTATTTCTAAATAAATTACCCTTCCCAAACTCTGTTTGTTGAATGCCACCACATTTTATCTCCTTTTTTCACATCGTATATTGTTCGAAATACCGGCAATCGCGATAAAGGAACGTTGGTTCTATATTTGTCTAAAGGATGGGGGTTTGTTTTCAATTGGGCCTGGATAGCCCGTTTACTAATTTGTTGTCTTTGTTGGGCCGCAAAATAAACGAAAAATGCTTCAAACGAAAGGCGTTGAATTGGCAATATATCCTGATTTTTCAATTGAAAATCCCTTAAGTATTCTCTACAAATAGTCAACCCGGAAATATCAGCCAAATCTTCTCCTATGGATGGCGACGCATCAAATATAATTCCATCCTGGGCAGCAAATGCCTCGTATTGCTTAATCACGTCATCTTGTATTCGTTTAAATATCGCCTTGTCTTTTTCCGTCCACCAATCATTCATTTTCCCGGTATGATCATATTTGCTGCCCCAATCGTCTAACGCATGAGACATTTCGTGTCCAATTGTGTATCCAACGTGGGCCAAATTGTATTCAATTCCGCGCTCATCTAGGTCAACAAACGGCGGCTGAATATATCCTAAAGGAATATAAATCCCGTTTTGCGATGGCGTATACGAAGCGTTGACAACATATGCTTGGGTGCCTATAAATTTTGGCGGGATTTCGGACCAATCGATGAGGGGCAAATCAATGATTTTTTGTCCCTCCAATTTCAACCCCCTGTCGTGTCTCCATTTTGCGGTTTTTATCAAATTACCCCACGGATCATCATCTGTGTAATCCAACAACGGATCCTCCCTTAATATCTTCGGCGAACCAACCTCTAACTTGAAGTTATTCAGCTTTTTCAGCGCCATTTTCTTTGTTTCCGGTTGTAGCCATTTATTCCGTTTTATGATGCGAATAAATACCGTCTTCAAATCCTCTGCCATTGTTTTTACATAGCTAACGTGTTGTTTGTTCTCGTAGCGCCTAATATATTCGTTTGTTAAATACGTATTGAACGAATATCCAAGACCATATATAGGGAACAACTCAAAGTTCACCTCTTCCGCCTGACCTCTCACAAATTTGCCATGAAAATCGTAATAAATTTTATGCCCCTCAACATTGTAACGCTGTTGTTGACGAATGAAAATGTAAATCCAGTACGTCCTCCATTCGGGAGTTGTCCATTCATCGACCAGCAATTTCGACGCACATTTCAAATAATTCAAGTTGGATGTTATGAAAAAGTCCGGCGTTTTGTCAAACCCAAGTGCGGCGGAAAATTGCTCCCAATCGAAACCGTATTTGGTTAGCGCCTCTTTTGTTTTCACAACATTGTAACCATTTGGATCTTCCTTCTTTATTTTGGTACACCCCATTGCGGTCAATATTTTCAGCTCGACATTAAATATATCTTCTACATTGAACTCGTGTTTTGGTCCAAATACATTCGCAAATAAATCCTTCAAAAATGTCATATATCGCGCCTTGTATTTTCTCTTGTATTCAACATCAACCCCGTCTTCGAAATATACATCAACGTCAACTAATGTCATGCGCGGGGCGTCGACGTAGCACCTATAGACTTCCGGGTTTTTATCATCGGCATTCAACGCCCACGAAAATGGGCAACCCCACGAAACAAGCTCAATCGTGTTTATAAAGCCAATAAGTGTCCACACGTTGGCTGGGTTGGCGCGCAAATCATCAATTTGGTTCAACACCAGATTCGCATATTCGCGTGACTTTTTATTTGTATTTGGACATTTCATCGATTTGTATACGTTTCCAATACATTTTGCGCGAGCAGAGTGGTCAGTTTCAATATATTCCTTTACTATATCAAGCAATTGGCGATATACTTTATCTTGAACCAAACGAAAATCGTCCACTTGAATTATGTATTTTTGACGTTTTTCAACATTGAAGGCTTTTATCCATCGTTCGTTGATATACGAGTAATAGTCTTCGTTTGGCGCAATGTTAGATGGGTTGATTGCTTTTTTGTGGGCTTTTAATATCTCCTTTTCTAAATCATAGTCCACCGATAAAAAATCGATTTTTTGTCGTTTAAATTCTGCTTCCACTTTATCTTCAAATGTATCATATGTATTGTAAGAGTTTTTACATACAATTTTTCTATCTTCATCTGTAATTACTCTTGCCTTTCGTGTTTTATTAGCTCCCAATGTTTGTTTTCGTTTTGAAGGCATCTAAAATAGGACAATATTATTTTTACAAAGTCCAATCAGTCCATTTTTGTAAAAAAAAGGGGTAAAAATTTTATAAGGAGGGATTGCTTTTTTGAAGCGCTACAGACGCGCGTTATGGAGACACGCGTATTGGGGATAGGCGTAATAAAATTCCAATACCAATTGCGGTTATTATGTGAAAAATACTAGTCCCCCAATACTGGTCTTGGTAGATCATTAGTAATTTACAAATAAATCCAACTGAAATCGCCCCTATCCCCAAAACAAATGTTGGATTTCGTATATAAAATGTTGACATGTTTACGCCACACAAAAAATATACTAGCCCTGTAATAATCACTAAGTTCTCTTCATAATACATCAACACTAGCTCGGTATATGATATACTAATAATTGTAATTATATACAATATAAACAACACGTTTATACCACAAATTACAATGTTTGAATTCGTAACATCTGGCGATAACGCGATTGTCACTATAATAATCGTCCAAAAAATACACGTTACGTCAATAAAGTTCACTATTGGGGTCGAGTACGCCCACAAGTTGAAGCTCGCTACTGACAGAATATATAACGGGAACCTCACTGTGATTGGTCCATCTATTAGAGCATACGTGATTGAACTCCACGCATTCGCCTGGTGTTTGATGGATGGTGTTGGGCTAACCTCAATTATACATAATAATATATAACTTCCCAGAACAGATAACAACAGAGATAATAGTATGCGCCGAATAACTTGTTTACACCGATGAACATTTGAAACGGAACAATCCTCCGTAGGAGGATTGCCTTTCAATTGATTTATCGGTAACTGTTGCCCTTTCACATCTTGTGGAACGCCTGAAGGCGTTCCATTATACATGTGAAAGGGTGTATAATTGGAAACTGTCGTTTTTGAATTATTCAATTCATTTGTATCTATAAGACGATTTGTATCGGCATCTTTCAAATCGCGCGATGTTATAATTATTTCAGTTGACATTAGTCATATAACAGTGTTACCATTTAAATGTTTTTGTTATGTTTTTATCACTGCCAATAGTATGGATAAGGAGCTGAGAGTTTACTTGGAAAATACTCCACAATACTTTTTTTACCGTGACCAACACAAATGTCAAACCTATGATTTTGTTTCCCGGAAAAACACACAATACGATTGTTTGAGTAACAAGACTATGACTATGGGTGAAGCGCTGAGTATCATGGATAATTTTGTTGACCCAAGCGATCCAGATGTATCCAATGAAAATTCAATCCACGCATACCAAACCGCTGAACGCATCAGGAAAGCAGTCCCAAATGATTACGAACTTCAATTGTGTGGTCTCATACACGATGTAGGCAAGGTTTTGTTTAGTTTCGGCGAACCTAGTTGGGCAGTTGTGGGCGATACGTTTGCGGTCGGGTGTGAGTTCCCCAAATCGATTGTGTACTACGACACGATGAGAGAAAACCCGGATTATTGTCATCCGTTATATGGGTGCAAATATGGAATATATCAACCCAATTGTGGAATTGAGAACCTGATGTTATCATTTGGACACGATGAATATTTGTATCGGGTGTTACAAAAAAATACTACTCACAAATTATCACAGAAATATGCCAATATTATACGTTTCCATTCGTTTTATCCATGGCATACCGGCGGAGAATACAAACATTTTGAAATAGAGAGTGATGCTGAAATCAAAACAAATGTTCTTGATTTCAATCAATATGATCTGTATTCTAAACAAGATATTGAATTTGTGCTGACTTGTGATATCAAAGATTACTATGCGAAGTTGCTTAACATGTATTTCCCGGAACCGCTTTGTTGGTAATCACGAAGTAATGGAAAGGTGTAAGCGAAGCAAAAGCAAAAGCAAAAACAATGAATTATGTTGTAGTTTTATCGATTGTCACCTCCTTGGCTATCTTTTTGATAATCTTGGTATGACTATCGTATATATTGATGTTGCCCTTACCTCCAAGGGCTTCTATCCGGAGCAACGCAAAATGGTCTCCGTGCTTGGAGTCCCAGTTCATACAA
>Ga0247841_10003547_pt1 | contig 28577 bp, 23 predicted proteins | sample LaCruzMarch2015__2_FD_192410 | JGI IMG/M metagenome (GOLD analysis project Ga0247841, IMG submission 192410) | Freshwater microbial communities from meromictic Lake La Cruz, Castile-La Mancha, Spain - LaCruzMarch2015_18m | ecosystem: Environmental > Aquatic > Freshwater > Lake | place: Spain... | reverse complement strand
GATGCTTTGCGATTAAAGCAACGATGGAAATCATTCGACGTTACCATGCCAATCTCCCAACAGGCGTTCTTCTAACTGACACAACTCCTGTGCCAACTTGATAAAAGTAGGGGGCTAAACAGTTACCGAAATTGAAATAATTAATTACTGGAGGTATTAAGTGAAAGATAAAATGAAAATTGGGATTATAGGATGTGGTAGTATCAGTCACGCATATTTTGGTGGTGCGCAAAAAACTGACGTTCTGGAGATAAAATCCTGCACAGACATCAGAATGGACGCCGCCAAAAGCGCCGCAGAAAGATACGGTTGTCAGGATGTTACTGTTGACGAAATGCTTGCAGACCCGGAGATCGAGCTTATTGTGAATCTCACTATACCAAAAGCACACATAGAAGTTGCACTCAGAGCATTAGAAGCTGGCAAGCATACTTACAGCGAAAAGCCAATGGGCGTAAGCACTGAAGAGGCATATAAATTAGTAGAGCTTGCAAAGAAAAAAGGACTTCGTATAGGGTGCGCACCCGATACGTTCCTCGGTGCAGGCGGACAAACTGCTCGAAAAACGCTAGACGAAGGCGCAATCGGCAGACCCATAGCTGGAACAGCCTTTATGTGTGGTCACGGACACGAAAGCTGGCATCCAAATCCTGCGTTCTATTACGATCTAGGCGGAGGACCTATGCTAGACATGGGACCTTATTACGTCACTGCTCTGGTCAACATACTCGGTCCGGCAAAGCGTGTCGCAGGCGTTACTGCAAAGGCTTTTGAGGAAAGAATAGCAACAAGTCAGGCTGTTATGGGTCTGCACATACCTGTAAAGATAACTACTCATCTTACCGGCGTCATCGAGTTCGTCAACGGAGCCATTGTCACGATGATTATGAGCTTCGATATGTGGAGACACAGCCTGCCGTGCATCGAGCTTTATGGCACAGAAGGATCAATGAAAGTGCCTGATCCAAACGGATTCGGTGGACCTGTAATGGTTTCCACGCCAAAAGATAATTGGACTGAAGTTCCATTACCGTTCCCGAATAATGCCCGAATGATCGGGGTCATTGATATGGTCTCTGCCATTCGTTCAGGACGTCCGCATCGTGTTAGTGGCGATCTAGCTTATCACGTCCTCGAAATAATGACTGCTTTTGACAAGTCCTCACAATCAGGTCTGCATGTAGAGATGAAGACAAAAATAGAGCGTCCTGCGCCGTTACCATTGGGTCTTGAAGAATGGAAGGTTGAAGCTTAAACTTTGCAATAAATGAAGATGTAGCCCAAGCTAAAAGCATGGGCTACGTTTGAAAGTTACCTGCTTTGTCTGCCGACAAAATAGGGCAAAGTCAAATCTTATTAATCATCGTATCTATTGAGTTTTTATTCCACCCCAGGATATAGCCAGTTTATCAGATGAGGAAACAGAAAATAAATTGGTTAGTCCATTTTTCATGATGCTCTTGATATTTTTCTCACTCAATTCTTCATTGAAAATTGCAACTTCGTCTAAAGCACCATTGAAATAATATACCTTCGGTTCAGGTAAAACACCTATAGCCAATGGGTTATTAGATGTATTCAAGGTTTGAACTGTCCCTATATCTTTACTCGACTTCAAAACTCCGTCAAAATATAGCCTAAATTTATCAGTTTTAGTTTCGCCTGCTGGAAAAGCTACTGCAAGATGATGCCAGTTAGTATCGCCATCCCAACAAGTTGATAATAATTAGGCACAGAAAGAAAAAACTTAACTTTGCTACGGTAGTTTTCATCTCCGTAATCCTCCTCTAAATAGATGGTATTGTCAGATTTAGGTGTCAATATCAAATATAACACGGAAAACCTAATAAGTCATTGGTATATTATCAGTCTGTCTAATCATCACTCCTTGTCGAGATTACTCGTTTTTTGCTCATTGAATCCGATACAGCAGAATAGATCGGTTTGATGAAATCAGAGAATCGCTTTTGGACAGTCCAGGATGGTAATTCTCCAAGCCTTTTGATGATCGCCATTTCAACATTCGGTGGATTAATGCTAACCAGTAGATCGTCTATCGGGCTTTTAAGTTCCCAAAATGACTGGTTATTCGCTAATTCTAAGGATTCTACAATAACTGCGGCAGCCATACTCATTTCATCTTCGTCATTTTCTTCTGAAGTCTGATCAATTGCAGACCTTCGGCTACGAAGTAACGCCATAATCTCTTCCTTTGAGCGACCACGAAGTAGGAAAATGAGAAACGGATTCTCGTCAAATTGCTCACCAAGAAGATAATAAACAGCCGCAATATGTTTACAAGGATTAGCAAAATCTGGACATGAGCATTTGGTAATTATATCTTTCTCCATCGGGAAAAGATTTACCTTTGCTGACTTAAAGGCATCCTCAATATCGTTTGGCATCTCACCTGCAAGCAGTTTGGCAGCGAAGATTGCTTGTTCAGACATAGCATCCAGAGCATTATCCCAGTCTTTGTCTAATATCTGCTTCATCTCGATGCCAATCTTATAAGGTGTAGATCTCGACCCCTGAACGTGAGAACTTACTTTTCCCTTCTTAATATCAATATCAATTACCTGACCATTACGAGCATAAGATCGTCCCCTTTGAAGCCTGTTTTCCCAGCCAAACGATTCCAGAACCTCAATCCATTTCTTTGACCACCACGTACTACCGAAACTCTGACCTCTTTTGGTCTTTGCTTTTATCCCATCTTCAACTTGTCTAGGCTTTGAAGGCTTATAGTATCCATAATAATTATCATCGTCATCGTCATCATCATCATCATCATCATCATGATAATAGCGTCTCATATATCAATTACCTCTCATCAGAAGAAAGCGCATCTTCCCGTCGTAGTGTTATCATCTTCTGTAATTCATCATTTGAAAACTCGGTGATCCAGTTTTCGCCTGTCCCAATAACATTCTGAGCAAGCGATTTTTTCTTTTCGATTAATTGGTCTATCTGTTCCTCAAGAGTGCCTGAGCAGATGAACTTATGCACCTGAACGTTGCGTGTTTGTCCTATCCTGAACGCCCTGTCCGTCGCCTGATCCTCAACAGCAGGGTTCCACCATCTGTCGAAGTGAAAGACGTGATTCGCTCTAGTCAAGTTTAGCCCTGTTCCACCAGCTTTGATTGAAATAATGAAGATCGGCGCACCATCGGAGCTACTTTGAAATAACGATACCATCTTATCACGATTCTTTTGAGCTACTCCACCGTGAAGATAAAGAATATCGCACCTCAGCTTATTTGAAAGGTATCTCCGTAACGCTTCTCCCATCTCGGTAAACTGTGTGAATATTAGTGCTTTATCTTTTCCTGCGATCACTTCCTCAAGCATTTCGACAAGCCTTTGAAGCTTGCCTGATCGCCCATCAAGTTCAGAATTATCGTGCAGGAAAAGTGCAGGATGGTTACAAAGCTGTTTTAGCTTCATCAATCCAGAAAGTATCATTCCACGACGCTTCATCGCCCCTTCATCTGTATCATCCTCAAGGCTTTGCATCATATCTTTAACTACAGCCTCATAAAGCGTCACTTGTTCACGAGAAAGGTTGCAGAATACCTTCATCTCCATCTTTTCAGGCAGGTCGTTGATTATCTTTGGGTCAGTCTTGAGACGGCGCATAATAAACGGTGCAGAAATAGACCGTAGCTCTTTTGTCGCATCCTCATCTCCATAACGTTCAATCGGGAGAACATAAGACTGATTAAACTTATTTTGTGAACCAAGATAACCCGGATTCAGGAACTCCATAATAGACCAAAGCTCCATAAGCCTATTTTCAACTGGTGTTCCAGTAAGCGCAAACCTGTATTCTGATTTAAGACTTCGCGTGATCTGTGCTATCTTAGATGATGGATTTTTGATGTTTTGAGCTTCATCAAGTATGACGCCTTTCCAATTGACTGTGGAAATATCCTCAGCATCTCTCCTAGCAAGTCCATAAGAAGTGATGGTAAGGTCATACTTCATGACGGATTCTGTGAATTCTTTACCTGACAATCTATCCCCACCATGATGTATCATAACCTTGAGCTTTGGCGCAAATTTTGTCATTTCCCTCTGCCAGTTGCCGACGACTGATGTGGGACAGACAAGTAGATTTGGAACGCTTTTGCTTTTCCTTATCTTTTTATCATTCAGCAGAGTGGCAATAACTTCTATGGTTTTGCCGAGGCCCATATCGTCTGCCAGACAAGCCCCAAGACCGTATTGCCTCATGAAAGTAAGCCAAGATAGACCTGTCAACTGATATGGGCGAAGTTGTCCGATGAAATCCTTTGGCTGATCAATGGGCTTTATGCCACCCTTCAATTCGTCAATGAATGTCCCAAGCCATTTTGGAGTCTCTATTCCCTCAACTCTTATGCCCTCCATTTGAGGTGATTCATTGAGAGAGAGTTTAACTGCATCTCTAAGCAAAATTTCTCCAGATTCCCCATGTTTTTTGACGAACTCCATTGCGGATTTTAAATCTTCTGGTCGGAGTAGCACCCACTGACCGCGCATCTGAACGATAGGTATTTTCAGCTTTGCCAACCGTTCAAGCTCTTCAGGTGTAATAACATCATCACCCAAAGCCATCTGCCAATCGTAATAAAGTAAGCTGTCCAGCGATAATATGCCTGTACTTTCGGATTTAGTTTTGGTGAAACTCACCTTTGCTTTGAGTTGTGACCTTTTCTCTGTCCACCATGGCGGGGCAAGGACACCGAATCCGCTTTGCTGTAATAGCAGACTTGATTCACTGAGGAACTGATATGCTTCATTAACATCAAGATTGCAGTTTTCTGGTCTTTTCTGTCGCAGACTGCGCTCAATTGGTGAAAATATTCGAGATGCCACACCAAGTCCGGTGAGCATCTGTTCCTGCGGGGAATCAAGCTCATGATTAAGGTATTTCAGTTTAGCTTTTCGCTCTTTCCATACCAGATCAGCAGGCACTAAAAGGCTGAGATCATCATTAGCCTGAAGAAAATATCTTAATATCCATGCAGACTTATCATCTTCCGGCGGTTCTAGTCTAAAGCAAGGACGAAACTTTTCAGCCTTGACGCCAGTAACAATTCCAGCATTACGCCAATCTGATAGGGACTTGCATAATCCCTTCATTGTTGCATAAACAAGTCTCGGAGCCTGAAACCTTCCATTTTCGGCAACTAATCCATCAAGCCAATGAATGGTAACTGTGTCCTTTATCTTTTTTATATCTTTTGAAGGCAATACGCTTCCTGCATTATAGCGAACCCATTTGTCAACTCCCGCTTTTACGAAATCTAAAAATAGCTCTTTGGAATATGATTCTGGTTGTTCATACTCATTTTTGGCTTTTGATCCTGATGGGATAATAATGGATTTAGTTGAACGGCAGGCATCGGGCATTGAATTAGCAAGCCTTGTGGCATTTTCAGCGTCAGATCGATCATCTAAGACAGGCTCCCAGACAGATACAAAATCATCTTCGTCTTCATAGAGCATCGGAATAAACTTATGTTGTGAGATCAGGTGAAGGGTAAACTTTGCAGAAACACTCCAAAAACGTATATCTGATCCGATCTCATAAGGCAGATCATAAGCGTGAATAGGCATTGAGGAGAGTATTTTTATAGCATCCAACAGATCAAGGCAAATAATATCCGCTTTAAATTCTGATATGCTTACCTCATCATCAAAATCAATGCTAGTCTGATAAGACGGCAGAGGGAGTTTTCCTGCCATCGGCAATTTCAAAACTGCTTCACCTTTAAGTACCTGTGGGTTAAAATCATCAAGAAACAGTGACCAAGCAAGTTCATTTAGTGCTTTTTCTAATATATCTGATTCCGCAGAATAGGGATGTTTGGGTATTTTAGCTTGACGTCCCTTAATCTTTGGAGTTTCGTATATTCTTTCTTCTCCCCATAAGATAAACTTCCCTGACCCGTTGAAGCCTTGTTTTAACCATGTTCCATGTAGTATATAATCATCCATATAAACTCCTAATATGATCTGATGAACATTAAATAATTAAATGAAAACGAGTAGGCAAGCATATAAAACAACCCACTGTGTCTCCCTTTTTTAAGTGGGAATAGTAACCGTTTATCTCGTCGAGATGTGAGCTGAAGCTGTTTTAGCTGACTTTGCATATCAAGTTAGTCAAACGAATCCAGAGTCAACTTTAATATCAATATTTTGACAATTCCCAATTTGATAAGTGGGTTAGGGGGTTGTTTCTAGAACGTTTATGTATTTTTTAACGATTACTTCAAAGCAAAATTATTGTGAAATCAATCACCACGTTTTTATTGATCCCCATGTCATGCTTAATTTATCTAATGGTTTTACCGCAAGTTTACTCTTGTCAATAAAGCGGTTGCTGATCAGTTCAGCGTATTCCTTTGCCATCTGATCATTTGCGGGACAGTTAGTACCACAGCACGAGGTATGGAAATTGATGAACCAACCCTTCATGTCCTTTGTTTGATATGCAACGGGATCAGAATTGGTTTTGTCATCAGCATAGCTTTCGTATACAAAACTGTTATTCTTTAGTACAGCAAGACCTACTGGACGATTTGACGTCCATTGTTTCTGAAGGGAAGGTATGTATTTTAGACCAAGCTCTGTTGGTTCAACGTTTGATACAGTTCCGTTGGTTACAGTCACACCGAATATCTTTAGCTGACCACCTTCTGCCGCTACGTTATTGGTGTTATCCCAGTAATAGAAAGGATAATCTCCCACAAACCCGCCGATCCCTCCGCCTCTTAACCATGTATAGATCAAATCTTCTTTTCCTTTATTTGCGAATATCGTACCGGGTAATATGCCCTGACTAACGAGCATAATGCCTTTTGGATTGGCTTTCATGTAATCCGCCACTCCATTACTATCAAAAATTTCGGCGGCTATATTTTTCTTTTTCAGGTTATCTACGAGAAGGTTCGCAAATCCAGGACCATCATTCAACCCGACTACAGGCAAAGCGGCATCAAAAAAGATTGCCACATCTTGTGCATAAACACTGATAGTTAAAAACATACAAAAAGCGATAGAAAGAACAAAAAGTCTTTTCATTGTCGTTTCCTCCTAATTCTCGATTCTGATTAAAGCTATTTTTTTTGTGCATTACGTCTAGTAGTAACAATTTTAGAAATAATCTGTAAATATCGCTTTGACACCTCCCTTGAAAATCAGTTAGCTCTATTTTCCAACAGAAAGAAGATTCTTCGCTGCGCTCAGAACGACAATTTACGTCACCCTGAACGGAGTGAAGGGTCTTTCTAGGTCATAAGTGAAAAACTCGTATTAATAATCAAATTTTAGTAATATCAATCTTAGTTAGTGAGTGCTTGGGTAATACTAAAGTGTATGACCCGCTGTGTTTTGTATTATCATCTGCTTTTTTAATTGGGATTACATTATCTTGTTTTTCAGGGGTGTTCTCTGCCTTATAAGAATCCGCAGTCAGAGTCGTGACTGATTCAATTTGATATGAATTAAAACCCGTATCAACAGTAACAGAGGCACTGCGTTTTATGTCTCTGTTAATTAAGAATACAGACAGGTTTTTTCCATCTTTTGTCCGATATGCTGATGATTCAATGTAAGGTATATCCTTCAATTCGGATACAAATCCCATAGCTGGTGTCGAGTAAGTTGGTGATTCTGCCGTTGTACCTAATACTTCTCTTTCTTTCATACTAGAATACATTTGGAATACATAGTAAACTGAATTCCGCCAATACTTTCGATCCGGGGAAGTTCCTACGATTCTTATTAATGCACCGAAGACATCTTGACAAAGTGGTAGATGGTTGGCGCTGGTTATCTTGGGTTCTTTCAAGATCACGTTAAATAGGCAAGCAAGGTACAACGCACCAGTTAAAGAGCGATTCCACGTTAAGTCATCAAAGGCGTGCTTTTTATCAATTGGATATACAAGCGGACCGTATTCTGTGATATGAATCTCAATTTTCTTTCCACCATCAGGTGAATATTTCACTAGATCGTCTTTTACTTTTGCGATTTCATTGCGAACGTAATCTGAAGCTCCCAAAAAGCATAATGCAAACTCATCATCAGAATATCGCTTCTTTGAATTGACTCCGACTCCTCTTGTGATTGGTGCATATCCGTTATGTACGTCTATAAAGTCTATTTTGTCACCTATCTTGCTCAATACAACGTACATCCAATCACGATTCTGTTTTATCGGCATGTATTCTGCATCATGCAGACTTATTGCACCGAGTTTGGTGCAGGGTGCAACTTTTTCAATGCCTTCTTTACATTTAGTGTAGAAATCCGCGTATTGTTCAGCAGTTTTCATTATAGGTTCTTCAGATTTAGCAAGATAAATCTCGTTACCAACAGTAAAATCTGTTACCTCGAAGTTATTTGATTTCAGATATTTTACCCACTCAACCGCATCTTCTGGCTTTCCTGTACCGGCATTGAAGGTAATAGTACCGGGGATACCCAGTTTTTTGCATAGTGCAATAAATTCTTCTGGACCAAAATGCGGATACTCCTTTTTGTTTTTGTTAAAGGGATTAGTGATGGTTTGGCGATTTGTTCCAACAGATTTGTACCAGTCGAAGTAATCAGAGAGTGTACCACCGGGGTATCGCAGATGAGTTATTCCTACACTACGAAATTCCTCTACCAATTTGTCATCAAAACTATTCTTTTCGGGTATCCATAATCCCATACCATTATTCGTCCATTCGATATTATCACCAAATATTAATGGTTTAACAGTATTAAGCACCTGTTCTGTAACACGTATGGAAGCATTAAAGTTCTCATTTTTCTCTATATCGGGTGTTGGCAACGCTTTATTACAGCCAAACGACAATAAAGAGCATAAAGCGATCATAATGAAAATATAAAATTGCATGTGAATCTCCTTCATTTTTTCTTCCATTGATATGAACTTCTGGTTGGAATTTTCTACGAACTGACGTCTACACCTTTTGCCATATCATTTTTTAACGATTACCTGATAGATTTCTGCTTATTTAGCTTTAATTCAATTTCTTTTAGCTCTTTTTTGGCATTCTTGTGATTGGGGTAATTTTTTAGTAGTTCTAGGAGTATATCTCTTGCCTTAATTGTGTTTCCTGCCTTTTCATAATGAACTATTCCATATTTTACCAATAATAATTATTTTGTCAATCTATTTTTTGATCATTTCTCTTGACATTCTCCCCCCAAAAAACTGTTCCCAACGGGTCATTTATCAAACGATACAACGGCATTCTTACCACTTCTGGCATGATTGCTTCAATCGGCGCTTTGCCACTTTCTGACTGTCGGATAAAAAGATACATCAAAAGAAAAAATATTAACTCTCGTTTGGCACTTAATACACTTTACCTCGCACTTTAAGCCATTTCTCATCTATGTATACTACCTTTGCCTTTACTCTTTCTAGTATACATTTATACACAAGCGGAAACAGTTCCAGACAAAGACCTAACATCCATCTCAGTATGGTTGTCTTGTGAACATTCAGCCAACTACCTAAAACAGACAGTGGTAATCCATAGTAATACAAGACCATGCAATATACTACCCATTTCAATGACTCTTTTACTGATGATAATGATGTATCGGGAGTTATCAGTTTCTTTATACTCGTTGGGCCGGATATATCATTTTTTACTTGCAATTTTATGATAATCATGATACAATCGTAAATGGAAAAACTAAAATTTTAATATTTAACAATGGGAGGGTAGTTATGCCGAGAAAAAAGTCAGCAACATTAACGGAAGCAGAACTAAAACTCATGGATATTTTGTGGAAGAAACGTGAATGCACTGTTCAAGACGTTGTGGACATTCTATATAAAAAGGAGCCAGTAGCCTATACTACGGTATTAACTTTTTTGCGAATTCTCGAAAATAAAGGATACCTGAAACACAGAAAAGTATCTCACGCTTTCATCTATTATCCAGTTGTAAAGCGTGATGACGTGCGTCGTAATGCTGTTAGAGATATTATAAAAAAATTCTTTGATAATTCACCAGAACTTCTTGTTTTAAACATTCTTGATAACGAACAGATTGATGCGAATGAATTTTCTCGCTTTAGAGAAATGATAGAAAAAAATACGGAGACAGAGAAATGAGCTTTCTAACTATGGTCGGTAAAATCGCATGTATTATAATCGAATCGTTAATAAATAGCCTCTGGCAAGGGGTTCTGCTAGTTGTTATAACGAGTTTTATCTTATTTATATTTAGAAAGCTCAATGCCTCCACACGATATTTAGTTCTATGGTTGACCTTGTTGGCTTTGGCTTTTATGCCATTTCTAAATATTCTGTCAATAATAGGTAAATCCACAGATATAATACCAGTATATTCCGATCAAGAGATCGTTAGTGAAGTTCAACACTTACCATTTTCCCTCAATCAAAAAAGTGATCTCGCATTTTCTGACAGTAAAGTAGTAACCGATGACAAACCCAAAGGAAATTTTATTTCAGGCTTGTTATACTCCAAATCTATAAATGTTCATATTTCAGAAATATTAAGTTTTTTTATACTCGGACTATGGGCTTTAATTACTATTTTTATGCTATCACGATTATTAAAAAGCCACTTTTATACAAATAGACTTAAAAAAAATCTTTTCACACTTTTACCTGAATCTGAATATCTGCAAAAAATTATAGAATTGCTGAGATCGACTTATACCAAACGAAAAGTTGCTATATATGCAACAAGCAACGTAAAAATGCCAATGGCAATTGGGATGTTCAATCCTGTAATTTTAATTCCAGATAATCTAATGAATAAATTGACTGAGGAGCAGTTAAAACAGGTCATATTACATGAATTAGCACATATCAGGAGATGGGATGATTGGACAAATTTAATACAGAAAATTATAGAAACTTTTTATTTCTGGCATCCGATGGTATTGTGTTTGGGGCGTAAACTAAATCTTAATCGAGAGATCGCTTGTGATGACTGGGTAATTACATTATCCGGTGAACCAAAATCATACGCGATATGTCTAACAAAGCTGATTGAGTTTAATGTTATGTCAGCTCAGACAACAGCAACTGGTGTTGCATTTCACAAAAAACATATTGCAAAAAGGATCAGAATGTTGTTGGATAAAGGACGAGATACTACTTCCCAATTCTCTCGAATTAGTATATTGATGACAACTTGTATCATCATTTCTGCATTTGTTGTTTTTACAAAGTTTTCTCCAGTCGTATCATTCGTACCGCAAAGAGATAATCCTGAACCAATTCTACAAGCAGAAAATACAAGTGTATTCAAGCATATTGCAAAGTTAAATACAAAAATTGATCAAACAAATATAATAGATCAGAAATTAGTGAATAATGAAGATGCACAAATAGCAAAGAAGGTTGATAAGCAACAAAATGAGGATGATTTATCTAAAACATTGAAAGCAGAAAAGGCAAGTGTATCCAAGCATACTGCAAAGTCAAATCCAAAAATTGATCAAACAAATATAATAGATCAGAAATTAGAGAATAATGATGATGCACTAATAGCAAATAAAGTTGATAAGCAACAAAGTGAGAATGATTTATCTGAAATATTGAAAGATGATAAATTAATTGATGAATCAATAGCAACAGTTCAACCGACTGTTGCATTATTCAAAAGTACTTTGAATAATGAGTCCGAAGAAGTTGTTGTCAAAAAGATTGATGAACCCACTAAAGATAATATCCCTAACTTATTATATGTTCCTGATGGCAAACCTGAGAAGGCTTCCATAAAAATATATACACAAAAAGATACACCGAAGCCAACTGGTAATAAAAAAAATATTCGGAGAACGACTGCTAAAGTATTAAAAAGTATAGGGAGAGGCACTAAATCTATCGTGAAAGGCATAGGAGATTTCTTCGGTCCAATACAATGAAGCTAAAGGGCTAAAAAATCCAATACTATTCTATGGTATTAGTGGTAAAAATCATAAAAATTACTAATTTTTTAGTTGCAATTTGCTTAAAGTTATGTTATAATAATATATGAAATACTAAAAGTTTAATAATTTAGAAATACCCCTGTTTTGTGATTTTCTTTGTGAAGAGGTTGAAATAATCTATGGCTTTAAATTATTCATAAAATTATAAACTACTGATATATATTCAGTCGAATTATCCAATATTGATCCAAAATGATACAACAACGTCAAAATGGAACTAACCTTGTGTTAATAATTAGATAATTCAGCACTTTGTTCAAGGGTGCGATCATTTGAGAATACTTGCCTTACACCTCATATTCCATTATTCTGCACTAATTTATTATCAGGCATAATTCTTGCGAAATGTACCTCCGTGTTCTTGTCGAAAAATCTATTCTGATTTTTTTTAATCTGAAAAGGGGGGTAAAAAATGTTTGTATTTTTATTTATCATATCAGGATTGGTTTTTTGTTTCTTTTTTGCTTTTTTATTTAGCCTTGTAAAAGCTGGTACGAGAGCAGACAAAGATGAAGAAATGTTTATGAATATTATCTCAACATCAATAAATAATTCTAAAAAGTTGGAGAATGTGATAGAACTTAATCATCAAGAAAAAATACATGTGTAATGTAACATAATTGCTGAAAATGATTACACTATCTTATAAATTAAATTATGGATTTACTCCACTATTCAGTAGAGCAATATCAGGTTTTTGTCGTAGTATAAACGATCTACTAAATTATTATTTATTTTTTATTCATCTTTGAGATTATGATAAAATAGAATGACAAAGGTCTGACGATTTTTTTTCAAAATATTTTAGGTTTTATTTATACGTCTTTTCGTGTATAATGAAGGGTAAAGAGATGATTTTGAGGTGTTTTCCCGTTTTTTGGCATAAATTACTGAATTTATTGATTATGTCAATAAAAAAGCCATAAAAAAACGATAAAATATCTCTTCATTTTGCATTAAGCTTTATAGCCTAAACTTTGTTATATGTATAAACCTCAAAAGAGCGGAGAACTTAAAATGTCTGAAACCCGAAATCAAGGCTTCGTTGTTATTTCATTTACCTTATTTTTTTCAATATTACTCATGTCAGCATCATGGGTTTATTGCGTTGATGATGTTTATGTTGTTTATGATGATGGCGAATTATTGAAGTTTTATTGGAATCCCCCTACTATTGGTAAGGTTGCTTATTACGATGTTTATCTCTCAACCAATGGAGCCGGTTATGTACAGATTGAGACAACACCAAATGCGACCTTATTAACTCCATATACGATAAATGCCAGTTATGGAAATACATACCGATTGAAAATTCAGGCGAAAGATGCTAAGGGTAATTTTTCTAAATTTGTGGAAGCGGATGAAGTTGTTATATGCAAGCAGAGATCTCCAGGAGATATAAATGGGGATATAAAAGGAGATGCTGATGGAGATTTGAGGGTAGGAGCAGGAGACTGGGCAATGTTATGCGCATCTTGGAAAAAAGGATGCGGTGTTAATTCCTCTTCCGACGATATTATTCGTATCAGCAGAGCAGATTTTAATTATGACGGTATCGTCAATATTTTAGACCGTAATGTGATCTCAGGCAACTTGGGATACGATAAGGCAATAACCAACCAAACACCGCAAAATCCAGTTGTTTCCTCCGGCAGTAGCTTCAAAGTCAGGTTGACCGCTCCACAGAATCTCAAGGCAGGAGAGGAAGCTATCATTGAAATAGTTGCTGAAGGAGTAGAAGATCTGTATGCAATGGATTTTGAAGTATCATTTGATCCTGCTGTCATTAAAATTGAAGATATACAAAAAGGCACGTTTTTTTCTGGTATAAAATCCAATCAGTCTGACAAAACTCTCAAAGCTGAATTGGCTACTGAGCCATCATGGATCGCTGGAAAGATCAACCAAAGTCCAGGAAGAATATCTCCTACTTTGGTAGCGGTACCTTTGGGAGATGTTAGTGGAAGAAGTGGCGATGGAGTGATCGCCTCAATTAAGATTGTTGCTAAATCAGGTGGCATCTCTACTATTTCGCTGAAAAACATTAATGCTTATGATTCTAAATTAAATTCTATTATAGTAAAGAACTTTGATTCTGTGCTGAAGATCGAAGCTGTAAAGAATATACTAGAGCAGAACTATCCCAACCCATTCAATCCAGAGACTTGGATACCTTATGCAGTTGCAAAAGAATATGATAATGTAAGCATCACGATATACAATTCGCTTGGACAGGAAGTCAGGCGTTTGGAACTAGGACAAAGGAGTGCCGGCTTCTATACGAGTAAAGATCGTGCCGCTTATTGGGATGGCAAAAATAATAATGGAACTCTCGTTGCTAGTGGCGTGTATTTCTATCAGATAAAAGCGGGTAATTTTTCATCAATCAAAAAAATGGTGGTATTAAAATAGTATCAAATGACCTATATGAAGGTTAAGAAAATAATCTACAATGCAAACTTAACAATCAAAATGGTATTAGTTTATAACTCTAATCTTATATTGATCATCCTGTATTATCCTTCCTATTACAGCAGAAGCTAATGTTCCAGATGATTGAAGTGCTTTTACAAGGTCATCGCTCTTTTCTTCTGGTACTGATATTAGCAAACCGCCAGATGTCTGAGCATCGCAAAGGATCATCTGGTATTCATAAGAAATATCATCCCATATTATGTAGTCGTTGAGATATTCATGATTGCGCATCGTCCCCGCTGGAATGATAAGATCGTCAGCCAATTCATAAGTTCCGTTGATTATTGGAATTTCTTTTAGATTTATTTCTGAACCAACGAAACTAGCAGAGACCATCTCGTGCAGATGCCCCAAAAGACCAAAGCCTGTTACATCAGTACAAGCATTGACTCCAATTTGGATCATGCACTCAGCGGCTGATTTATTCAAAGTACTCATCACTTTTATAGCATATTCAGCAGCCTCCTGAGACGCAATATCCTCTTTCATTGCAGTTGTAATAATCCCCGTGCCTATTGGCTTTGTCAGCACAAGAACGTCACCCGGTTTTGCCCCAGAATTCCTTATTATCTTATCAGGATGAACAAGCCCCGTTATAACCATACCATATTTTGGCTCATTGTCATCTATTGTGTGTCCTCCAGCAATGGTTATACCAGCCTCTTTCGCTTTATCTGATCCGCCACGAAGTATCTGAACAAGCACATCCATTGGCAATTTATCAATAGGGAATCCAACTATATTTAGTCCCATGATCGGCTTTGCACCCATAGCGTATACGTCACTGATCGCATTAGCAGAAGCTATGGAGCCAAATTCGTAAGGATCGTCAACAATAGGCGTAAAGTAGTCCACTGTTTGAACCATTGCCAGATCATCACTAATTTTGTACACAGCGGCGTCATCTGATTCGTCGTATCCGACGATCACATTGGAGTCATAGAGTTTTGGTATTTGATGCAGAACCTGCATCAGGTCTTTTGGACCAATCTTGCAGGCTCACCCAGCGCCATGACTGAAGGATGTTAGCTTAATCTTCTGCTCTGACATCTTTTCCTCAATTTCCTGTAAAGATTTTGGCACATTTAAGGCGATGACCGATGGAAAAATAAATATTCTTGTCAATAATAGGTCCAGCTATTCCAAACTCACCATTGACTATTATCTCTATATTCAAATTTTGTGGATCAAGGCGATAGATACATGATGATGTAAAGCCATAAATCTTTCCATCAGGTCCATTTTGAAGACCCAGATCAAGAGGATGACCAGACGGAATTGCAAGGCGATCTGTGAATTTTTGTGATTCAGGATCAAAAATAAATAACTCAGAGGGAGTTTTACCTGTAACCGTTCCATAAATTTTACCATCAACTCCAGTTAATAATGCACTAAAGGCTGAAACTGGAAGATCAAGAGTTCCTTCCCATACTTTATTTTCAGCTTTGTAATCCCACAGGAATAAGGTTGACTGATCAACTTTCGGTTGAGTTCCACTTCCGCCATATATAGTAGTGCCAACTGCTATTAGCTCTTGATCTGGCAGATGCGCAAGTGTATAACAACTCGCATCTCCGCAGATATTGTAATACGCTTTCTTTTCGCCTGTCTGCGGATCATAATAAGATAGAGGTCCTCCCCATAATCCATAATCCGGTATTGATGCAGTCCAGATACATCCAAGCGGTCCTGCCAGAGTAGAGCGTGGGCGATAGGAAATATCGTCTATACGCCCTAAATCTCTTGGATTATCATCGGGTTGTATTCCGAAATGATACGGTTTAGATGGGTCATATTCAGAGATCGTGGCGCCGGGGTATGATGAAATGTATATCTTCCCATTGAGATTAGCCATTGAGTATGCTTCTCCGACAGCGTTTGAGCATTTTCCCTGATCAACGAGTTCATTACTCTCTGGATTATAACAGAATAGATGTAATGGAAGGATACTGGAGCCATATAAACATCCATCAGGACCTGCGTGATTATAGAATATATCGCTTCCGCTTGCCTCATAATTAAGATCAAAACTTTTAACTTTACCATCTGTTTTATGAATCTCTACCTTACGAAAAATGTATTGATCAGAGTCGGTAAATGTAAATGTAGAACCATCTGGTAATGACCTGTTTACAGCCATTGGATTTGGGATCGTATCCACAGGTACAGCTTCAGCGTCATCTATGCGGAATTTGCCAATACTAGAATCAATATAAAGCTTTCCATCATCACATCTGCGAAGGTCTATTGTATCCTGACCTTTAAGTGTAACAGGTCCAACTGTTTTTTTCTCACCCGTTTTTGGATTGAATACAATTACGTGAGGTTGAGTCATTCGTATCAGACATGCAATATTGCCATCATCATTGACGAGAGGATAGTTGTACATATCTACGTCATCCATACGTCCACAGCGGCTGAATTGTCCTGTTTTTGGGTTATATCCAGTCAAATCGGCAGTGCCATAGCTACCAATCCAGATAACACCGTCCTCATCTTCGTCAATCCTGCATGGGAACGAGGCATTATCGGGATTAATAGCGCCAAAGTCTATCAGAGAATCTGCCTCTGGATCAAAGCAAAAAAGATGACCTGAATATGCCCCGCCAATATAGAGACGATCGGTACGGCTCATGAAAGTCGCTGTCGGATAATTCGATTCTGGAACGTCAGCTACAAATTGACGAAATATACCAGTTTCAGGATCAATCTGCAAGACAAAAAGATTATCAGCCTGTTGACCCATTATCACATATATACAAGGCTTCCCGATTTTGTTATGTCCATAATGAGATTGAACCCAATTAACAGATCGGACTGGAACACCGATTTCATGAATCTGTACCATTTTCAATTCTCCTCTAATTCAACACCCTCTGAGATCAGTGCGTTTCTCACGACATCACGGACACGAATAGTTATGTCAACAGCCTTTATTGCTTTTTCTCTTGTCACTACATTACTAACACCCGGATAGCGTGAAGTAGAAGCATAAATGGTTAGATTTTTTGCATCATTAATTTCTTTAGCCCAATTTGCTTTTTCTGCACACAATTTGATTAATACCGAAATATCATGAGTGTATGGAAAATCTACGTTACAAAATGCAAGATAAGCTTTTAGATATTTCTCAGAACTTTGTTGTGCATGAAAAGCTATTTGACGATTTGGTTTTATAATGGTTGCATTTAAACCATATTGTGCGAAAGCCAGATCTTCATCAGCAAAGGAAACCCATTCTTTTACATTGTGTTGGACTCTACGTTCAAGATCGCTCATAAAGAATTCTACCTTCCTTCCATGCGGGTCTTGCAATTGTTCCCGGTATTTGGCGGTCCAGTTCAAATTCATTTGGCTCAAGAACAACAATGTCTTTAGCTATTTTCATTTCATCCAGAGCATTATACATATCCAGAATCAGATCAAGACGATCTCCTTCAACAGGGCAGATAACCAGAATGTCAACGTCACTGTGTTTATCGGCAGTACCACGAGCCTGTGATCCAAATAGAATAATCTTATCTGGATGGAATCCATTTACTAGCCTTCTGGTGATTTCGTTTAGAGTTTCCTCACCGACCATATAATCCCTTTTTGAGATAGCTTTTTGATTCTTCATCTATCAGAAATTAAATAGTGACAGGTGACAGATATAACCTGTCACCTATTGTCAATAATTATTTCATCCAATCCGGTTTTGCTTCTAGCTTCTGGAAATTCTTAACGTCCAGAATTGGGGTTCTTTCTCTGAAGTTTGTTACCGTACCTATTACAGAGACCGGATTAGTTTTGGAATCCAACATGTCGTTTAGAACTTTGTTTGGTGACAGAATAAAGCCAATGAAACTTCCAGCCGTTAGCATATACTGCTACCACGCTGTATTTTACCCCATCCCCCTTTCGAATATCTTAATCCAAAAATTGTTAAACACACGAACCATTACCGAGTTAATTATATGTTATCACCAGACGAATCATATCCCTGAAAACAGCTAAGAACCGCATCCCATGCTAATTCCGATGCTACCACACCCAGATCAGTAACGTCAAGAATCTTGTTTTCAACCTCATTTGTTGTTGCCGCATAGAGAACGTCACCGTCGTCTTTTGTATGGAATGGCTGTATTGCCCTTGCCATTGAGCTATGCACCTGTCTGGACAGTTGGCGCAAAGATTCTATATCAAGTCTCTGGTTTGTTACGACAAGAGTTAAAGTAGTATTGGCAAAGTGGGGTTCTGAACGTTCATTTTTTACAATTCTTTGCTCAAGAAGCTCATTGTAGTGGCGTCTTTTCCCTGTCTTACGGTCATAGTTACCTCTTACTATATTTCCCTGACGATCTACAATAACTCCAAGCGCATTTACTACGGTAAATACCAGCACTTTAGTATCACCAATTTGTCGGAACGCACCGCCCTGTCCCGTACCATCCGGTTGAAGGCAATCAAAAGCAGGACCGCAACCGGGCCAACAGCCAACACCATGAAACCCTAGAGGGAATATACCTGTCTTTGCAGATCTCAGTGAAGCACGTCCCAAATCTCTGTCAGGATAGATCATGTTGTTCCTGAAGAAATCGTATATAACAGCACCCCGTACATTGTACACCCCAAGATAACCACGCATAGCAAACAATTCAGAAGCGACTCCTGCGACAGCTTCAAGACCATAAGCAGAACCACCAGCAAAACATATAGCAGAAGTCCTGCCGTCTTCAGAGGATGATCCCTTCATAGTTCCCGGGAAACCACCTCGAACGTCAGCAACAGAAATCGCATCTTTGGCAAAAGAAAAAACAGTACAACCAGTCGGTCCTTCCTTATATTCTGCTATTCCAACTAGCAGATCAGGAAAGTCGAATTTCAGCACACGACCTTCGTATTCGGTCTGTGGCGTCATCTTTGTGTTATCGTTCGTTATAATTCCTCTATCTTTCAGCATCTATAATACTCCATAATCTTCAATCAATTCTCACGCATATAAATTACATACTTCAATCATCCATCCGTCATGTTCAAGTACAGCAGAAACAGTAGCGACACGGACTTTTTCGTCCAGTGCATCATATAATTCCTGAGCGATCTCACCAGCAGAATCAGATTCTATTTTTGCAGAATATACCCAATCCTTTTGCCATTTAAGTTCAGGAGCCTTTGGATTTTCAAGCTCACCAGTGTAAGTGCAAATAAACTCAATCTGACCTGATTCACCTGCATCCAGCATTGCAACGTCAGTCATTTTACCTTCTGGTTGAGTTTCATCAGCAACGACCATGCTCAACAAACGCTTTACATTAGGACGTGGAAGAACAAGCCCTGCCAGTCTTGGTGTTTTAAGTTTGTCAGGCTCAAATCCCATAGTATACATTGTCGCATACAGCGCATCGTAAAGACTTAATCCATAATGGCAGATTAGGGAAAATATCGGATCAGTCTGTTTGCCGTTGCTAACGACCAGTGCCTGACTTGCAATATTTATACTGATAGCACGGTAAATTATCAGATCCTTGTTAGCTTCTTGCTCTGGAGTTAGCTCTCCAAGAGGTGTGATTTGCACGCTGTTTCCGACGATAACAGCCTTTCGTAGTTTACTCATTTCCGAACGACCGGTTACCGCATAAACAGCGAGCGGTTTTCCCGAAGGAGTACAACCGACTCCAACCATACGCCCGGGATAGCTTCCTTCACCCATTATCTTGTTCATTTTGAGGCTCCTCCCCTTTTTTTCGGATGACTTTTCATCTCCAGAACCATATTGTCTTAATTTATAACCTTGGCTTTTTATCCTGCGCCGAATTCAATAGAGCGTAAAGCTTTGTCCTGACCAATGGTTTCCATAAGTGGCTGAATTTGTGAAGTACATTCAAAATCGAATTCAAACGAAAGAATATAGATGATTTAACATATCGTAATATATCATCACTAAAGTTTTATGTCAAGCTCTTAATGCCTAATGTTCGGACAAAATATACCACTGTAAGTAATCGGGTAATAAACAGATTGGAGTTTATATTTGCCTCGTGGCCTGCTAATATTTGAAGAAAACGACTTAAATGCCTTTGATAAAAGGCATTTACACAGCAAATAGACTTTTATGGAGTGTTTGTGTGAATCTTGCTTTATCCATCCATAAGTCATTATAGCGAGAAACTCGATTCCGCCTAATGTTGATTCTCTTTGGACGAAGCCTTCATCTTTTGCTATTTTTTCTACCAATTCAGGTTTATAGAAATTGACAATCTCATCTATTTCTGGTATTATTGTTTCTGTTGGGGTACCCATTAGGATAATTCTTTCTATGGTTTGAGTTAATATAATCCTAATATAGTATCCCATTTTTACTTGATTTTACAACCCCTTTTTTCTTAACTTAATGGCTATGGGGTTAGGGGGTTGTGAAAAACGTTGAAATACTATGTCAAAATGGTATTTTTCAACGATTACTTATATTCGTGTAATTTGTTCCTATTCGTGCCATTCGTGATTAAAAAATTGTTATCTTAATTATGAACCATGCCTTTTTATTCTATGTTTAATCAAATCCGTCTTTTGCTAATATTTCAGCTATTACTGTGTCTGATTATAAATTGCGCATGGTGTGACTTTGCGATAGTTCAGAATGGTAAGCCTTCATGCTCAATAGTTATGCCTGAAAATCCTACCGACCAAGAAAAGCTTGCCATGAGCGAATTGAACTTATTCATTGATAAACTTACAGGTATAACTCTGGAGCAGAAGTCGGACTCAATCCCTTTACCAGAAGGAAACTTTATCCTGATAGGAATTTATGGTAACAACAAATACATAGACGATTTTGCCAATAGGCGTTTGATCTCTCATAAAAATGAATTAGCAGAAGAAGAAACTATTGTAAAAGTTATTCATGATGGTGAGCGTACTCAGCTTGTAATCACTGGAAAACAGGGAAGAAGCGTTATATACGGCGTCTATGAAGTTATCGAGCGGATGATAAAGAAGGCTACTGGATTCAGCACTGTTGATACCGATTTCTATTTAACTCATGTACCGTCAATTGTCATAAGCGATTTGAATCTGCGATCAAAACCTTTTTACCCAATTCGAAGTACTATTGCACAAGAGGACCCAATGTGGTTGAGCAGACACAGGCTTAACGTAAGCGGTGCTGAAGGCGTCTGGACTGGAACGGGCATTGATGACGGGCTTGGTTCTGCCTTCAAATATGTCTATGATTCACAATTTGATGATATGCAGGACGACACTTTAACACAAAGATGGAAACGAGTAGGAGATTTACGTGAAAGATTATGGAATCTAAATGAAAAAGGTATTGAGTCTTATCTATTCATGTATGTAATGGGTGAACCGACAAAAGCCATGATGAAAAATCGTCCTGACTTACTAGAAGATGAAGTTAAATATCAGAATTCGAGAAACGGTCAGTCATATAGCCCAATATCTTGGACGAAACCTGAATCAAGAAATATGATCAAAGAGCTTGTCAAGAGCATTGTAAGGACTTATTCACCACAACTTACCGGTTTCCATCTGCGTTCATGGGGTTGGGAAACTCGCGCACCGTCAGGAGACAATGCTATGTTACAAAAACAACTATGGGACCTATATTATGATATAATCAATTCCGCTCATGAGATAGACCCAAACTTCAAATTCATTATCTCAGGATATGGAAATTCATGGTTAAAAGACCTAAACAGTAACTATATCGCTAAACTCCCAAAGGGAACAATACTAATGCAAAAATGGGGGATAGACGGTGAACCGACAAATGATCCAGAAATTAGTGACGATTTCATTAACACTGTCAGCAAATATGGTCAACGAGTCGTTATCATCTCACATGATGTTGAGGAAGTTATGCCACTGTGGATGGTAGAGGCTGACCTTTTCGCCGAGGGAGTGAGGAAATACTCCAATATACCGAATCTGAATGGTCTTGGTGGATTCACACTTCAAGGTGATAATGGGCTGGCGCATCTGGATAAGATCGTAAGCTCACGCTTGAATTGGAATCCAAATGAGGATTACGTTGCATTAATGAAAAACTATCTCATCAGCTACTACGGCGTTACGTCCGCAGAATATATCCTTTCAAGTATAAGGCATAATACAAAAGCTCTGTCTGACTATTTCTCTGATTATGCAGGTACGTTATCTATCACAGGACAATATGGCAATGGCTCTCGTGGGTATGCAACTAGATTCTGGAACATCATTGGTAAGGACGCAGTGAAAGATACATTATCTATGCCCGACCTGAAAAATGTACAATATGCAAAGGAAAGGCTGACATCACTTTTGCCAGTGCAACAAAAATCAGCTAATGATATGTATTCAGCAAAAAAATCGCTTTATCCCGTATCAGATCAGGCGTTATCTGACTATCTTGATGGTATGCACTTGATGCGAATGTGGGTACGATTTTTTGAGTCAAGACTATGTTTAGCTGAAGCAAAAGAATCAGGTTTCAAAGGCGAAACGTCTGAACAAGTGAAACAAAAAATTTCTAGTGCAACCGAATATTCCAGAGAGATGCAAGAAGCAATCGCAGAGATAAAAAAATTCGTAAACGTGTTTGACTATAAAGATGATACCGCAAGAGATTCTTTAATAAAACCAATAAATGAAGAGATAGAATTCCTCAAGAGCTTTGATCCCAAAAGTATTATCTCCATGATTGGACAGGGTAGTAAGTATGAGGAGTCGTATCTAGCAATAAATAACCTGATTGTGCATCCAAATCCGGCAAACGTTTTTGCGACTTTCTGTTACGAATTAGAGTCCAGCGCTGATGAAGTAAAAATAACCATCTACACAATATCAGGCAGAAAAGTTAAATCGATTATGGGTGCATCAGCCCAAAGGGGATACAATGAGGAGATGTGGGATACGAGGAACGACGACGGCGACAAGGTTGCAAACGGTACTTATTTCTACAAAATGGTAGCAGAAAAAGACAGCAAAAAAGTCCAACAAATAGGTAAATTATCAATTATAAGATAGCAATTTTTGATATGGAGAAGATTATATACTTTCCAATATATGGCTTTAAGCCACTACGACCCTATCTAAACTTTGATCTTTAAGGGCTAAATTCTCAACAACAGTAGTCTCATTAGCACTTTCAGTAAAAGCCTTGATACCTTCATCCAGCGTGCCATAAGATGGCATATCCACATACTCATTACTTGCCCAATGATATTCTGATGCCTTAGATTCAAATACACATATTACGTGGCGCATACTTGTGATATTGATTCTATAAGCCTTATATCCAAAAATTCTAAGAGCCATGTAACAGCTATAAGTTGCCAGATCATCACAATCACCCTCGATAACACCTTTATTTTTTAGTTGCCAATTCAGATGTTTTATAGAATAGACATTATCCAGCAGACCATAAACGGGATCAGCTTTCCAGATGTAATGCTTTTCACAAAAGGCTTTCATATATTCAAGGGCTTGATCTATTGAATCATATTTTGGGATTTCAGGTTGCCAATCAGTTTTCTTAATAAACATGCTAATCATTTTACTGATACTATTCCGAAGACCAACCAATGATTTAAATATTACATTTCCCATAATAATATCAACTCCCAATTATTAAATATAACAGGTTCTTCAGACTCAACTTTGTCCATTTAGTGTAAATATAAAACCTCATACTCCTCTGCGATCTCCATCGGTGATGCCTGACCTGTGCCGAAAAGCTTTCTCGCAACGACTCTCGCCGCTGAATTTGCAATCTTTATGCTTGTTTCAACATCATAACCAGCCATTATGCTTGATGAATACGCCGCATAGAACATATCTCCGCACCCGCATGGATCAATTTTATCTCTCAACTCATCTGAACTGACTGGAATAGCGTAAAGATTTTCATTATTCAAACGGAAGGACGTTGCGCCTTTCCCACCCATAGTTACAACAATTTCACTGAGACAAAGATTCCTTATAAAATTCTTAACAATCGTGTTTATTTCTGCTGACTTGCCAAGTCCTGATTGATCCGTCAACTCTTTTGTGTTCTGTAATAGATGATTAAATCCCTTGAAGTTTTTTATTTTTGCTCTGCTCGTGCCGAACTTTGGCAATGGGCTGTCTGCAACGATTTTCAACACTTTTTCGGAACATACTCCATATTCGTTGACTTCCTCGTAATCAGCGCAGGCTACGAAATCAACGGAGCCTATTATCGCTTTCACTCTTTCTGCAAGTTGATCTACCAGTGATTCTGTTATCGGTTCAGATATAAGGTCTATTCTATAAACATGTACTCCGTTGTGTAGATAGACTTTCCCGAAAGTTGGCGTTCTTGAACCTTCAATCATCCCAGATGTATCAATGTTTTTCTTAAGGAATGATGATTCTAAAATATATCTGTTTACGTCATTATTATCACCCCAAATTCCAGCGATAACTGTCTTTACTCCCAGAGCAGAGAAGCAAACTGACAGATTTCCTCCACCGCCTGGATTATATTTTTCTATCTCTGTCCTGAATATCGGTAACTGCTCTACTTCCCTTGAGAACCCTGAATAACCTCCGATGAAATCTTTATCAAGGCACATATCACCACAGACGAGAACAGATAGCTTATTATATTTATCTTGTAGTTCCTTATAATCCATTCTGTATTTACCTCTTTTTCAGACAACTATTAATTATATTCATTATCAATGTACATTTTACAGGACATTAGACATATCGTCAATATTTTTGCTTGCATTAACTCAGATAATATTATATCATTCTTTGTTAGCCACTACAAATCTTTCAATCTTCAATGCCTAATATGTTGGTTAATGTCTGCCAACGCCATTAAGCCTTATGGTTATTAGCTTTAAGCCTAAGATGTTGACGTTGGCAGGGGTATATACAAATAAACAGTTGAAGATTAAAGATTAAAAGATTCTAAGCCTGTTTTCAACAGTAGACCACCTAAACCCGCATAAATACTAGATCGGTTAAAAAGTTTTAATTTTTAAATATCCTTTATTCATGCGGTTTTAAGGATAGGGGTGTTGAAAACAGGTTAAGCTCAGAAAACACAACTTGCATATCTCTTACCACCTGTGATAGAATATCCATTGTAAAACCATCTTATTTGGTATAGTAAAAACCATTATTTTTGTAAAGAAGGAAAGGAATGATAATATGAGTAAGTATAGAGTAGGAGTAATCGGTTGTGGCGATAACACTAAGAGGAAAGACGCTATGGGTTACGCCATGGCTTGGGAACATGGCATTGCCTACGGAAAACTCCCGGAGCAATGCGAAATCGTTGCCTGCGCAGATATATCGGAAAAGAATGCTAGGGCTTATGCGGATCGCTTTGGAGCTAAGACCATCTACAGCGATTATAAAGAGATGCTGGCTAAAGAGGGATTGGATATAGTCAGTATATGTACATGGATGCGCCTCCACGCTGAGATGACCGTAGCAGCGGCTGAAGCCGGTGTAAAAGCCATACATTGCGAAAAGCCTATGGCTACTACATGGGGAGACGCCAAACGCATGACTCAGGTGTGCAAAGATCGAGGAGTTCAACTGACATTTAACCACCAACGTCGGTTCGGAGCGCCATTTGTTATGGCTAAGGAGATGCTAAAAGCCGGAGAGATTGGGGAACTACAAATCCTTCAATACGGATGTGGTAATTTGTTTGACACAGGCACACACTTTATTGATATGCTCAGTTTTTTCAACGATGAAACGCCAGCCAAATGGGTAATCGCTCAGATTGACTGCCGGGAACCTGAGCTAGTCTTTGGAGCAAACCATGAAGGACAGGTTTGGGCCGCCTGGGAATATGCCAACGGCGTTATGGGTATGGCGGCAAGTGGTCCTAGTTCACATATAATCGGCGCAATGGATCGAATTGTGGGAACTAAAGGTGTAATTGAAGTTGGTGTTGCCAGCCAGAATCAATTGCCACTTCGTATTAAACGAGATGGGCAGACCGATTGGGAAGTGGTGGATACAAAAGGCGAGAGCATTCACGGTCCAGGATTTATAGAACGTGCTATTGCCGATATTATAGACGCTCTAGCTACAGGGCGGGAAAGCCAGTTATGCGCCCGTCGTGCATTAATCGCCACCGAGATCATATTTGCATGTTGGGAATCAAGCCGTCGTCGAGGTCGAGTGGATCTGCCTTTAGACGTTGATGATAATGCTTTGGATGCTATGATTAAATCCGGGCAAATTGGCAAAAAGTGATGATATGGTTACAATAGATGAGGCACTATCCGCTAACCTTTTGGAGGGTATTCGGATATTGACCGAATCGGTGCTACCACATGATACTGTTGGCAAATACCAATTTATTTGTAGTAGTGCAATTCAGGTATAACAGAAGGCAGACCGGGAGAGATCAATTTTGCTGAATATATTAATGATTTAGATATATTAAATATATTTTTAATCAGTACCGATCCGTCTTATCCGTGTAACCATTAGTTTTCGTAGCTCAAGCTTCTAGCTTGGAAAATTAAAAATCCAACCTAAAAGGTCGGGCTACAAACTGATCACTCATCACTGATTAATATGCGTTAGCTTTGATCCATTCGTAACACTTGCGATAACCAATATCAGAGCCTTCATTACCTTCGTATTCGGAACACCATACTCCGTTGTATCCAGCTTTTTTCAGGCATTGCACTGCATAAGCCAGATGAATCTCGCCTTCACCAAGAGCGGCGCCACGATATTCTCCAAGACTCCCTGTGCCGTCTTTCATGTGCGTATGGAAAGTGTAAGGAGCAACAATTTCGTAGAAGTGGTCAATTTTCTCAAGGCTATGACCACGCCAGCGATAGTTCATGGTATCCATATTTGCACCGACACGTTTTGAGCCGACTTTTTCAAACAATTCAACCTGCAAATCACCGTCATTAGTCGCATAACCATGATTATCAACAGCGAATTTAATATCGTTTTTCTCTGCAACATCAAGGCATTGAGTCAAGCATCCAGCCATAGCTTCAACCCATCTGTTTTCTGGCACTGAATCTTTTGCACCTCCGCCTTCGGTACGGATCACTTTTGCACCCAAAAGCTTTGTTAGCCCACAGATTATATCCATTCTGGCAACTTGAGCCTTCACAGCATCCGGATCAAGCACGATAAAGTCATTCCCTGCGGCGAGTGCAGAGACTTTAAGACCATAAGATTCGACTTCTTTTCTGACTTCTTCAGCTTTTTTTTCAGGATTAGTCGCATTACCATCCCATACGTCCCCAACCTGAAGCTCAACGTAGCCATAGCCTGTTGAACTAGCGTATTTCAGATAATCAGCAAAAGAGAATCCCGGAAAGTTGTAATGTATAACACCGATCTTTTTCATTTTTTTGTCTCCATTTTTAGTTTGTATTTTTTAGTTACCACGTAAAGTGTACGTAAAGTGTATCTCTTTGTCAATACAAAAAATGTGACGAGTGACGGGCAGAGCGCAGAGCGTAGCATAGACAACGGTATAATAGCTATACAGCAAGGCATTCATGTGACTTAAAATCTGCCATCTTGACATTTTTCTTGACATTCTCCACCCCCCAAACTGTTCCCAACGGGTCATTTATCAAACGATACAACGGCATCTTTACCACTTCTGGCATGATTGCTTCAATCGGCGATTTGCCACTTTCTGGCTGTCGGATAAAAAGATACATCAAAAGAAAAAATATTAACTCTCGTTTGGCACTTAATACACTGAAAAATCCACAACGAACCTTGTAAAAACGATTGAACGCTCTGAAGAATCGCTCTATTGCATTTGTCGTTGTTGGAATCCGAACACTGCCTACTGATGGAAGCAACTTTGACAAGTTACTCTCTGTCTGTTCCACCCACTCCTGTATACCAAGTGACTCCGATGACTCTTTTAGTTTTCCTAACCTTCTTCTGACTGTACGCTTGTCCGTAGTCTGAAATACCTTCTTCATCTTAGATTTACGCTCATCAATATCCTTGTCTTCTTTGTATCGCTTCTTTAACCACCTTGTCACTCCCTGATGATGATGAAAATGGCATAAGATATGCTTTACTCCATCGAAAATACTACTCAAGATATTATACCCTTGAAGACCATCTGTGATAATTGCAGATGGGAT
>Ga0247841_10003545_pt1 | contig 28615 bp, 17 predicted proteins | sample LaCruzMarch2015__2_FD_192410 | JGI IMG/M metagenome (GOLD analysis project Ga0247841, IMG submission 192410) | Freshwater microbial communities from meromictic Lake La Cruz, Castile-La Mancha, Spain - LaCruzMarch2015_18m | ecosystem: Environmental > Aquatic > Freshwater > Lake | place: Spain... | reverse complement strand
TCGGGCAATACCATTTTTACCAATTCGGCATATACCCTATTCAACGGCATTGTGATGTATTTGTGCAACGGCGCCCAATTGGTAAACGGAAACATCCTGCGCCTGACAAACGCTTCAATCGGTATTGGGATAGATAATTGCATCGGGACAACCGGCGCCCGGGGCTTGATAACCAACAATTTTGTACAAATAGGCGGAACGGTAAACGCGCAAGGCATCTATACCATCAATTCCAGTTATCAGGATATGCACCACAATAGCGTGCATATCAACAATTCCAATGCCTCAAGCAGTGCCTTTTACCTTGGCGGGGGCAGTCAACTTCGACTTTACAATAATATCGGATATTGTTCAGCGGGCGGCTTTGCACTTTACCGAACCGCTACAACCAACATCGGCGCGTCAGATCACAACGACTGGTTTACTACCGGCGCCCTACTCGTTTACAACAATGGAACCAACATGGCCGATCTGCCGGCCTGGCGCAGCGCTACCGGATTCGACACCGCCTCCCTCTCTGTGAACCCCCAGTTTTTCTCCGAAACCGACCTGCACACGACTTATATTTTGCTCAATGCCCAGGGCCGGCCATTAGCGGAGGTTCCCTACGACATTGATGGCCAAACCCGGGATCCATTTACGCCGGATATTGGGGCCGATGAGTTCAGCGCGCTTGCTGATGATGCGGCCATTTCGGCAATCAACTACCCGGTGATGCTTTTCCCTGCCGGACAACAGACAGTAGAGGCGCGCTTGCGCAACAACGGCAGCGACACCCTGCATAGCGCAACCATCAACTGGCAGATCAACAATAACCTCCAACAACCCTATATCTTTACAGGAAACTTGCCGCCCGGCGAAGAAGTGAATATCAGCCCCGGCGCTTTTTTCTTTGATGTGAATACCCTGTATAATATTATAGTTTGGCCATCCGATCCCAACGGAATACCGGACGCGAATGCAGCCAACGATACAGCCAGGTTGCTGAATCAATACGCAGCACTGAACGGCATTTATACCATCGGAGGCGCAACGCCAGACTTCCCGAATTTTGCACAGGCCGCAGAGGCCATGCATAAAGGCGGCGTGACCGGACACGTCGTGTTCAACATACGCAACGGAACCTATACCGAACAGGTATTGATCAATCAGATACAAGGCGCGGCAAGTGATAAAACAATCACCTTCCAATCTGAATCGGGCGACAGCACCCAGGTAAAACTGACCTTCGACGCCAACAGCGCCAACAATTACACCTTGCGGCTCAACGGAACCGACTGGATACGCTTCCATGGCATTACGCTTGAAGGCGTCAACAGTACCAACGGACGGGTAGTGCACCTGCTCAACGGCGCAACCAACAACACCTTCAGCCGTTGCGTGCTGCAATCAAACGGCAATTCAGGCACAAGCAGCGAACTGGTTTATTCCGAAGCGACCAACAGCCTGAACAACACCAACTTTACCTTTGAAAGCAACAGGTGCCTGAACGGCGACTATGCGCTGGAGTTGCGCGGCCTGAGCAGTAATTACAACACGGGTACCATCATCAGGAACAATGATTTCTCCAACGCCTGGAGACAAGGGGTGAATCTGTTATATCATCAGGCGCCGGTGATCGAAGGCAATACCTTGACTGCCAACAATGCCAACAACTTAAACAATCAATATGGGTTTTATTTGAATACATGCAGAGGGGCAAGCCGCCTGGTCGGCAATAAAATAAGCATGCGCCGTGCGTATGGTATCTATCTTGACAATTCGGACAATACCGCCGGCAGCGAGGGGCTCCTTGCCAATAACTTTGTGGAAATGGGCCAGGGTAGCGCCAACACCGTGTATGGCATTTACTTTTCCTCAAGCGACGGCTACAAGGTATACCACAACAACATCAACGTCACCAGTACCGGTTCTTCTTCCCGCGCATTTTACAGCAACGCCTCCGCTAATATACATATTATAAATAACATATTTGCGAGTACCGGGGGAACTACGCCCATACAGTTCAACGGAGGCAGCCTGACGGGGAGCAATTTCAACGATTTCTTTACGACAGGTTCCCGTGTCGGCATCTGGAATGGCACGGATGCGCCTACCCTCTCCGACTGGCAGTCGCTCAGCGGCGGTGATTTGAATACTTACAGCGTTAATCCGCTGTTCACATCCAACACCGACCTCCACATCGCGCAGGGCATTCTCAATGGCGTGGGCACGCCGGTGGCAGATGTCATGACAGATATTGACGGCCAACAGCGAAACCCGAACAGCCCGGATATCGGCGCCGACGAATTCACGCCTGTATCGGCCAACGACGCAGGGATTCAAACGATGCTTTCGCCGAATAAATTAACGTCGTTTGCGGCAGGAAGTCGACCCGTAAAGGTATTGCTGCGAAACTTCGGCCTTGATACCATCGCCTCTGTTACCATCAAATGGCAGGTAAACAATGCCCAGCAAGCCGATTATATATGGAACGGAACCCTATATCCGGATCAATCAGATACGGTTACCATTGGAAATTTCAACTTTGGACTGGGCGAGTATCTGGTTCGTGCATTTACGTTCAATCCCGACGGCATGGCGGATACCGTTTCGTCCAATGACACCGCCACTGTTGCCAACCTGTATGCAGCTTTGCAAGGTGCGTACACCATAGGCGGGGTACTGCCTGATTTCAATAATTTCAACGCTGTGGTTACCCAGTTGAGAGAAGGGGGCGTCTTGGGCGCGGTTACCCTCAACGCCAGAAACGGCGTGTACGAAGAGGCGCTTGTCATCAAACCGATTCGGGGCAGCAGTTCTGTGCATACCGTCACCTTCCAGTCGGAAAGCGGCGACAGCTCGACGGTTACCCTGCGAAACAGCGCACAGCAACTTGTTCAGATTGACGGAGCCGATTACCTGCGTTTCCGGAAAATGACTTTTGAAAATACCCGCACGGCATCCCCCTACGTGTTCTCGCTTCAAAACGGTGTGATTGACTGTTCGATTGCCAATAGCCGTCTGTTGATCAGCGATTTGTTTTCCTACAGCGGGAGAGTGATCGCTGAAAATGACAACAGTGCAACCCGACAATTCAGCGTGCAGCATTGCGCCATTGAAAACGGCGAATACGGCATCCTGCTCGACGGGGCTTCCAGCCGCCGCGATTCAGGTATTGCCATCTTCAACAACCGCTTCCTCAACCAGACCTACGCAGGCATTTATTCCGAATACGCATCGAGCCTGAACATCAATCAAAACGAGTTTGATTTACCTGCGTGCGATTTTGGTCTTCGTTTTTACTATTTGAATGGCACCAACCGGATCACCAAAAACCGAATTGCACTCCAAAGTGGTACGGGCATTTTCGCATACGATTGTGACATGCAGGCAGGCAACCCAATGTTGATTGCCAACAACTTTATTGCCACGGGAAATGCGCCGGGAAACGCCTATGGGTTCAACCTGCAATATTGTTCCAATATTAACCTGTATTACAATAATACGCGTATTGGCAACAGCGCCAATACGCCGAGCTATGGCTTGTATAATTATTTCTCTTCAGGCCTTAATGCATTGGATAACATCTTTGCCAATTTCGGAGGGGGGTATGCCTGCTACGTTTCTGCGCTGGATTTGTCAAACTTTAACGACCTGTACACGACCGGATCAATACTCGGTAATTTTGGCTTTACAGATGCAGCCAATCTTTTGGCATGGCGCAACCTTTCGGGAAAAGACCAAAACTCGTTAAGCATCAACCCGCTGTTTGTTTCTGAAACCGATCTGCACGTATCGCAAACCGCTCTGGATAGCGCCGGCACCTATATCGGCGCTGTTCCGGATGACATAGACGGCCAGATGCGAAACAGCAACTTCCCCGACATCGGCGCCGATGAGATCAGCTTCCTGGGAGACGATGTTGGCGTCAGTGCGGTGTTGCTGCCCACATCCGACTGCAACCTCGGCAATGCAGAATCCATACAGATACGCATCCAAAATTTCAGCGCCTCGCCGATCAGCGGTTTTGATGTCGCCCTCCAGGTCGATAATGGGAGTGTAGTGGTTGAAAACATTGGCGGCCTGGTCGTACCGCCCGGCTTGACGGCCGATTATACTTTTGCCGCCTCTGCCGACCTTTCTGCTTTTGGAAACCATCAGATAGACGCCTGGACCCTGTTTGCAGACGATACCAACCCGGATAACGATACGGCCTCCGTAACGCTTGAAAACCTCATGACACCGGCCATCCCCTCCAACCTGTTACCGGCAGATGGTACCATAAATTTGAATCCCGTAAATATCATGTTCTCCTGGGCACCTGCACAAGGCGCCACGCGATACGATTTTTACCTGTGGAAGCAAGGATTGCCCATACCTACAACGCCAACTGTTGCCAATCTTACCCAAATCAACCTGAACTACAGCATTCCCTCCGCAGAATACGGAACAGCCTACCAGTGGAGGGTAGTAGCCGAAAATCCATATTGTTTTACACTCGGGCTCATACAATCATTTACCCTGGTAAACCTGCCCGACCTGGTCGCGCAGAATGTCCAAATCCCGGCTACGGCTTTCTCCGGTCAAACCTTGAGCGTTGATTGGCAGGTGAAGAACATCGGCCCCGGCGGTACTGGTATGAGTTCATGGCAGGACGTATTGTATCTCTCGGAAGATCAGGTTCTCAATTACGCAGAGGATGTTTATCTGGGAGAAGTTGCCAATTTTAGCGCCTTGGATACCGGACAAAGCTATGTGGGCAACGGCGTTTTCAATATTGCAAACGGATTTACAGGAGAATACTACGTATTTGTCGTTACCGACCGGTATGGCAGTGCTTTAGAAACCAACAACAATAATAACCAGGCTGTGAGCGCTGGTAAGGTGACGATTCAGCTTACGCCACCACCAGATCTGCAGGTAAACGCCATCGTGGTCCCCAATAACGCGTTTTCCAGCACGCCAATCACGGTCAATTACACCGTTACAAACCAGGGGCCGGGTGGTACGGTTTCGGGTAGCTGGCAGGATAGAATCTATTTCGGGCCCAATCAATCGCTCAACTTAGCTCAAGCTACCTTCCTGGGTTCGGTAAACCGAAATGGCAATTTGCTCTTCAATGCCAGTTACAATGGCTCGGTTACTGCCACCATTCCTCAAGGTGCCGATGGCACTTACTATGTGCACGTTGTTACTGATTATTTTAACGATGAATACGAACAAGCCAACGAAGGAAACAATACCTCCGTCAGTACTCCCATACAAGTGACCCTTACGCCACCTGCCGATCTGGTGGTTATAAACGTCAATGGCCCGTCGGCAGCACACAACCTGCAGCAAGTGTCGGTCACCTGGACTGTGGAAAACCAGGGCGGTTCTCCGGCAAATGAGTACTGGTATGATCAGGTGTTCGTCAGCAACATTCCGAACAATATCAATCTTACCGGAGCCATCAACCTGGGCACCTTTGGCAGGCCAAAAGGGCTTGGATTAGGGGAAACGTACGATCGGAGCGCTTCAGTAACAGTGCCCGACAACATAACGGGTTCTTACTACTTCTACGTCAAAACAGACGCTGGAAACGGGGTGTTCGAACACACATTCGAATCCAATAACGTCGGTGCTTCTGGTGCCAAAACGATTACAACCCCCGACCTGGCCGTTTTGAACGTATCTCTTCCGGCAAACGCTGGTTCAGGCGATACCATAACGGTACAATGGCGTATCGAAAACGCCGGAAATGGTAAATTGAGTGCTCGAAATGTGGTTGATCGCGTGTACATCACCGTCAATAACGTGTACAACCCGGGCGGGCTTATTCAAGTAGGACAAACATCAAGTGTGGTAACGCTGAACCCCGGCGAAGGACAAAACCGCCAACTGAACGCAGTGATTCCACAGGGTATATCGGGCAGTTATTATGTGTATGTGCTTACGGATGCAGTTGCCGACATTTATGAAAATGCGCTGGAAGCCAACAACGCAAATCAGAATGGTGTAGCCCTGAATGTCACCCTTTCTCCATGGGCAGACCTGACCCCTACCGCCATTACCGGCCCATCTTCGGCAGCGGCGGGAGCAACGGTTAACGTAGCATATTCGGTGAAAAATATTGGAAATGCCGCCGTGGAGGGGTTGTCGTGGGGCGATAAAGTATATATTCAAAGTAATCCGCAATGGAATGCCGCAACCGCACAGTTGATCCGTACCCAAGTGTACAATCTTTCCTTGCCGGTTGACTCGTCTTACAACGTCGTTGCTTCTGTCGGTTTACCGCTTGCGTTGCCGGGTGGAAATTATTACCTGTTTATCTACACCGATGCGGACAACAATGTGTACGAGTTTACGGGAGAAAATAACAATCTGTTGGGCAGCTCGCAGGTAAACATCAGTGGATATCCACCAGTTGATCTTGCAGTGACGAATGTGACACAGGTGCCCGATTCTGCAAAATCCGGTCAAACCATACCCGTGAGTTGGCAAGTGCGCAACCTATCCGCCAACAATACCATTGTCGCGCAGTGGACGGATGCCGTATATCTTTCCACCGATTCGTTTTACAACGCAGGTGTCGACCAGCAGCTGGCCACACGTACGCAAACAGGGCCACTTGCCGCCAGTGCAGTTTATACCGCAAATACCAATGTGGTACTCCCCAACGGCATATCAGGTAATTACTACCTGATTGTATTTGCAGACGTCAACGGACAGCACAATGACAGCGCGCCCTCCAATAACCGAAAGGCATCCGATGTGTTGCCCATAACCCTTACCCCTCCACCGAACCTTTTGGTTGAAGCCTTTACCGTGCCAGGCCAGGGTACCTCGGGCCAAAGCCTCTCCATCCCTTACCGCGTGCGAAACAACGGAATCGGGGATGCCACAGGCAATTGGACTGACCGAATCTATTTGTCTACCGATTTTAATCTTGACGGATCGGATCAATTAGTCGGCTACAAAGCCCGTACGGGTGGTTTGGCCGAAGGAAGCGCTTATGCCGACACCATTGTGGTGTCTTTCCCCCTCTCGCAGTCTGGCAACCGAATACTCATACTCAAAACGGATGACAACAATGCCGTGTACGAAGGCCTACTCGAAGGCGACAATACCTCCTCTGCCGCCATTGTCCTCCTTTTGCCACCTCCTTGCGACTTAGTGGTACAAAACATTACCGCACCGGCTACTGCGCTGGCAGGCAAGAGCCTTTCCATCGGTTGGCGCGTGCGCAACATGGGTGCCAACCCTGCAAGCGGCTTCATGAAAGAGTCGATTTACTTATCCTTAGACACACTTTGGGATGTATCAGACCCCTTGTTGGGTACCAAATCTACTAACTTGAACTTAGCACCTGGAGCTTTTGCACAACAAACGCTGACCGCAGACTTGGTCAATGTAGCACTCGGTGATTACTACGTTATTGTTCGAACGGATATTCTAAACAACATAAACGAGATCAGCGACCAGAATAACCAATCGGTGATGGTGCCACCAGTGGAGGTCAATGTGTCCTTGCTGAGCCTGGGAGTGCTTACACCTGATACCCTGACCGACGGCATGCCGCTGTATTACCGAATTGAAATACCCGATTCGCTGGCAGGGGAGTCCCTGCTTCTTCAACTGCGCGGAGACACCCTGAATGCTGCAAACGAACTTTATGTGCGCCGCAATCAGGTTCCTTCCCGAACGGTGTATGATTTCGGCTACTCGAATATTTTGCAAGCAGATCAAGATATCACCGTACCGGTATTAGAGGCAGGTACCTACTATATGCTGGCTTACGGAAACACGGCTGTGGGCAACAAACAGCCGGTAAACCTCCTGGCGCGGATTCTCAACTTCGAAATTCGCGAGGTGACCGAAAACACAGGTGGCAACAATGGCTTAGTAACGGTGCGTATTGATGGTGCTAAGTTTGAATCGGGTATAGATGTATGGCTCGAGCGACCCGGAACCTCTGTGCCCGCGCTTTGTGTCATTTATCAGGATCCGACCAGGGTATTTGTACAGTTCGATCTGCACAACCGGCCATTGGGTGTTTATGACGTGGTAGCGGGAAAAAACAACGGACAGGAGGCGAGGCTGGTCAACGGATTCACCGTTATACCCGGAAACGGCGAAGGTATAGCAGCTAATATCGTGGCTCCGCCTTCTACCCGACCCAATAACGTGGTGCCAATCAAGGTAGAATTTATCAATAATGGCAACACGGATTATCTTAATCCGGTGGTCGAATTGGTGAGCATGGGCGGGGCATTTTTGGCACTTGATCCAGATGATATCAACCAGGGCCAAACCGTGTTGGAAGTGCCTTTGCGAGAGCTTGGAGCCCCCCTTGGTTGGTTGCGGCCTGGAGCAGCTGGCACGGTCACGGTGTATGTTTCGGCCAACAATGCATTGAGTTTCCTTATTAGGCTGCCCGAGTAGCGCTGATTTTACCCCCTATACAGAAATGCTAAAAGAAACATGGAAAAAATGAACATAAAAACTGGCCCTTTTGCCGTGATAATGCTGCTGGCGTTTCCCGTTTTCCTGCATTCTCAGGACTATGCGGGTCCCGACAAACGGATCTGCCCAGGTAAGGGCACTATGATCGGCGGAACCGGCAGTGGGTCGTTTTGCTACAAATGGGAGCCCGCCACAGGCCTCAGCGATACCGAGTCGCCTAATCCTACCGCCAACCCGATGGAAACCACCACTTATACGGTTACAGTTACCAGCGAAGATTTGTCTTTCTCCACTTCCGACGTTGTAACGGTAACCGTTGATGGCATAGAACGCCTCAATATTACCCCTAAAAAGTGTTGTTGGGATAAAGGAGAAACCATTTCCGAATCGGATTTCAATATCGAAAAAATACCGGCGGACATTGAGGGCGAACTGACCTTTATGCCGACAACCGCGCCGTTTTCCAGTTTAGAGTTCGCAGAGAGCACCGAAACCATCAAAGCCAAGTTTAAATGTGGGGACGCAATGGTAGAGAAAGATGTGATGATCAAGGTGATAGATAAGGACTTCAAGGCCAGTGCTGCCAATTCACAATTTAGCCTCGCCAAAGTGGATTTTGTCAAGAAGGTTTGTAAAGTTTCAGACGACCTGAAGAAAAAATTATCTTTTCCTTTACTTAAGGGCACCTGCGCACCCAACATCAGTTGTACATTTGATTTGCCCGGTACAAGTTTCTCTTACGGAAAATTATGCTGCGCAAAAAGCAGCGAATGTGTCAAGGATAATTTTCGTTTAAATGCGGTATCCGGTGGCATTAGCGGAGGTTTACAATGTTTTATCCCGTTTTACGGCGTACCCGCAGTGGCCAGTCTGAATGTTGCGCTGGCTGCAAATGTCGGTGTGAACTTTAGTTATAACCCAATTGGCGCGGACTGCAATGCCGAGAACAAACAGTGCATTACGGCTGCTGTTGCACTGAATATTTCGGGAGGGGTTGCAGGTTGTGTCGGGCCTTGTAGTGGCGACCTGAGTCTTTTGCGCGTCCAAGGTATTGTCATCGGAACATTTACGCCGAGCCAAAACCTAGAATTTTGCTGGCCTTCCGGCAGTTCCAAACCGCTTTCAATATGTGGCCAGGCCGATTTAGAAGGCAGTGTGACTTTTGTTTCCTTATATTCCAAAAAGTTCAAAGTTGGCCTTATACCAAAAGGATGTTTATGATGAATATGATTACAAAACAATTGTTGTTTCCGGCTATACTCCTTCTTTTTGCCTGGAGCGCCAGTGCTGATCCATGCCCGGATCGTTCGATCATACATCCGGACACATACCCGGTATTCAATCCAACCATTTTTCAGATCGGCATTCCCCTGGAGGACACGAGTACCCTTGAGGCCGATTCTACCCACTTGTTGTGTGATTCCTTGCTGGTATACGAAGTCACGGGTATGATTTTTATGGACTCTGTCGCCGGATTAATAGATGATGAGATCGGCGCACCGTGCAACGGACGAAGTACACCTTACGAAGCACTTTGTACCATGCTTGCGGCATACAAAACCGGTAACGTACAGAACGTCACCAATCAATACCCTCCCGGCGATCAACCAGCCATTGCATCGCTGCTTTCAGACCCGGCTTTTGCTGCTGATTTCCTCGTCGCCATCAGTGCCATTAAGCAATTAAGTGTGCGTTTCACTTACGCATTCGACTTGGGATATGTAGTAATCTGCGACGTCTATTTTGATAATGGTGGAAAAGGTACGGCCCCTTACTATTTGGTTAATTTGGCGGATGGATGGTATGTCTGTGTAAAAGAAGACTCGGCCGCCATTGGCTCCAACATCGGTGTCTACCTAAATTCGTATGATATCAATGATTTGGTGATTCCGATTGATTTAGACGGCGATGGCATCAACAACCTCAACGATAATTGCTCCTGTGACGCCAATGCCAATCAAAACGATGCAGACGCAGACGGCAAAGGAGATGCATGTGACAATTGCCCAAATAATGCCAACCCAGGTCAAACTGATGCTGATGCAGATGGTATTGGTAATGTATGTGACAATTGCCCGGACATTCCAAATCCAGGACAGGAAGATATGGACAACGACGGTATTGGGAACCTTTGTGACGATGACATCGACGGCGATGGCATACCCAACGGACAGGACGTTTGCCCTGAAAATCCTGACCCGATACAAGCTGATGCCGATCAGGATGGCTACGGCGATCTTTGTGATAATTGCCCTAACACTTTGAATGTTGCCCAAACCGATGCCGATCAGGACGGTGTTGGCGATGCCTGTGATCCAGATATCGATGGCGACGGCTTACTAAATGGAGATGACGATGATGCCGACGGTGACAGCCTGCTCAATGTCAATGACAACTGCCCGTATCAGCCCAATACCGATCAGCAAGATGCCGATGGTGATGACATTGGTGATGCCTGCGACAACTGTACGGAGGTGTACAACCCCGCTCAGGAGGATATTGACAACGACGGTATAGGTGATGCCTGCGATGAAGATTGGGACAATGACGGAATTCCCAATGCTCTTGATAATTGCCTGCTCACACCCAACTCGGATCAGGCAAATGTGGATCAGGACTCGCTTGGCGATGCCTGCGATCCCGATATAGACAACGACGGCATTGAAAACATCCTCGACAACTGTCCCAAAGTCGCCAATATCAATCAATTAGATACAGATGATGACGGCATCGGTAACACCTGCGACAATTGTCCGTCTAACGCAAATCCTGATCAGGAAGATATTGACTTTGACGGCATTGGCGATGCTTGTGACAACGATGCCGATGGTGACGCCGTCCCCAACGTCAATGACAATTGCCCCCTTAATTACAATGCCAACCAAATAGACACAGATAATGACGGTATCGGCGACGCCTGTGATTCGGATATTGACGCGGACGGGTTGATGAACGATGTAGATAATTGTGACTTCTTAGCCAATCCGGGCCAGGAAGACGCCGACAATGACGGAAAAGGGGATATTTGTGATGACGATGACGACAACGACGGGATTCCCGATGTGGTCGATAATTGCCCGCTGGCTCCCAACACCAATCAGTTGGACACCGAAGGCGACGGCCTGGGTGATGTTTGCGATGACGATATGGACAACGACGGCGTGCTCAACGCGGTAGACAATTGCCCCAAAAAATTCAATCCTAACCAGGAAGACAGCAACGGCGACGGCATCGGCGATGTATGTCAATAATCTGCATCTCATGAAATTTCAGAAAACGCAAGCAACTGCCCAATGAAAAACGTCTCTTATTTTCTGTTGTTTTATCTATGCGGGCTCATCCCGTCAATGCTTTTCGGGCAATTGTCCGTCAGCAAAATGGATGCGAGTGGATGTGGCAAACAAGACGGCAGTATTTCGGCATCCATACCGGTTGCTGACGTAGAGTACGCGTTAAACGGCGCCGGGTATCAAAGCTCCGGGCAGTTCAACAACCTGGGGGCTGGCACATATACCGTCACTGCCCGAAAAAAAGGCTCTAATAATTCCTGTATGGCGCGGGAATCGGTAGAAATTGAAGATGGCTCAGATATTATGGCTTCCGTTTCTGGCGGCGGTTCCTTTCAGTTTTGCATACAAGACGGACCACCCGACGTTTCGTTGTTTTGTAGTGCCTCTGGCGGCACCCCTCCACTGACCTTTTCCTGGCCCAACGGCCGATTAGATAACGCCGGGCCGGGTACACACACCTGTACAGTCACGGATAAAGACGGCTGTAGAGACGATGCCTCTGCTACCGTCGTCCACGTGCCAATCCGTTGCTCGCGCGACCCCAACGACATCGCCGGGCCCGTCGGCTATGGCGAGTCAAAATGGGTTTCCGTCAAAGATGTTATGCCTTATCTTATTCGGTTTGAAAATGATCCGGACTTTGCTACCGCGCCCGCTGTCCGGGTGGCTGTCGAGTACGTTCTGGACGACGATCTGAACCTCTTCTCAGTACGTTTAGGCGATTTCGGGTTTGCCAATATCCAGTTTTCGGTTCCGGCTAACAGTACTTTTTACTCGGCTCGTTTGGATGTGCGGGATTCCTTAAACGTATTCGTAGACGTGAACGCCGGTATCGATGTAACGGAGAAAAAAGTGTTCTGGATATTCGAAGCCATTGATCCGGCAACTGGCCTCGCGGTGACTGATCCGGACCTCGGTATGCTACCAGTGAACGACACAATAACAAAAAGAGGTGAGGGCTTTGTGAACTTTACCGTAAAACCCAAAAGCACTACATTAACGGGCGACACCATATTGGCAAAAGCAGATATTCTGTTTGACGCCAATGAAGTCATTTCAACCAATGAGTATATTAATTTGGTGGATGCTTTTCCACCTGTAAGCCAACTTACCGGAGATTTGCCGGATATAGCAGATTCAACCGAGTTTACCGTAAAATGGACAGGTCAAGATGATGCAGGTGGTTGCGGGATTCGAGATTACACTTTGTTTGTTTCTATTAATGATGGGCCTTTTCAGGTATATCAGTCCAATATCACCGATACTTTTTTGGTTTTTCAGGGTGTCGAAGGGGCTACATACTCGTTTTTTACGGTCGCAAAGGATAATGTAGGCAACGCAGAACTCCCCAAATCAGAGGGGGATGACGAAATAACCATATCTGGTGATTCGCAGGTCGAAATCATCGGGTTCAACGCGGAAGCTGTTTGTGCTGGCGACAGCCTGCAAATAAATTGGACATTCAAACAGGTTGAAGCATTAGACGTACTTTTCTCAACATCTGGCCCAGGTGGCCCTTTCGAAGTGTTAGGCAATGACCTTGATCCCGACACCGGTTATTTTCAATGGGAAACAACAAAGGATAAAACGTGCATGCCCTGTTATGTGATCGTGCGCGATACGGCTGCGGGTAGTCTGGCAAGCGACACGGCTGTAACAACTATTTTTGATCTACCTGCTGTAGAAGCCGGGAGCAACGTCTCGATTTGCGCCGGTACGTCCGCTCAACTTCAGGCAGAAGGAGCTTTGAATTATTTATGGACTCCCGGAGCCAATTTAAGCAGTGCCACGGTGTTCAATCCGTACTTTTTTTCAAATGAAGTGGGTGTTGCTACTTTGTACGTCCAAGGAACGGATGCAAACGGCTGTAAAAATACCGACAGCGTAGCGATTGACGTAAACACCCAACCGGAGGTGCTGATAAGCGGCAATCCTAACATTTGTCCCGGCGACTCCACTACGCTCACCGCTTCCGGAGGCAATTCTTATGCGTGGAGTACCGGTGAAAATGATCCCACAATTGTAGTTGACCAGGCGGGTGTTTACCTGGTCACCGTGACGAGTTCAAATAATTGCTCTGCTACAGGCTCGATTACGGTTGGGATTGGCATCACAGAAGAACCATTAGCCGAAGCAGCCGTGCGCGTTTTCCTTCAGGGCCCCTACGTAAGCAATGTGCAGCTTATGCATGACAGCCTGCGGGTGCAAGGCCTTATTCCGCTGGAAGAACCATATACGGGCATGACCAACTTTACCCATGTTGGTGGCGGTGGCGAAACGACAACCCAGTTTGTGCTTGATCAATCCGGTACAAATGCGGTAGTTGATTGGGTGTTTCTCGAACTCAGAAATGCGGCCAATGACACTCAGGTCGTGTCGACACGTGCTGCATTGTTGCAACGTGACGGTGACATAGTAGATGTGGATGGCATGTCGTCAGTTATTTTTCATGTGGACGCCGGTAAGAGCTACTACATAACAGTGCGCCACCGAAACCACCTGGGCGTACAACTCGGAGAACCGGTGTTTTTTCAATATTGCGAGGCTGTGCCGGTTGACTTCACAACCCTGCCCCCCGAAGGTTTTTACAGCTACAACGGCCTGAACACCGCCCAGCGCTCCGTTTCCGGTCGATATGCCTTATGGTCCGGAAACGGCCGCATAGATTACCAAATCAAGTACAATGGCTCGGCCAACGACCGCTCGGCCCTCCTCAGCACCGTCGGCATCAGCAACCCAAACAACATTGTATCAGGCTACCTCACCACCGATTACAACATGGACGGCAAAGCCAAATACAATGGTTCATCCAACGACAGAAATGTATTGTTGGGCAGTGTTGGCATAGCCACACCGTCTAATGTTATTCACGACCAAATAGCGCGTTGAATTCTCGCACACCCCGGAAACAACATTAAACATTTGACATTCATCAGAAAAATGTTCTTACACGAATAACCGTAGGGAAAAATCAAACAGGATTATGAAAAAAACAAGTTTAATTTTCGCATGTGTGTTGGTGGCCAACTTTTCCTTCAGCCAGCAATTCGAACTTCGCCTGACCAACAACGGAGATGCCCTCGTACATGTGCAAATGCGAGAAATCAGCGGCAACCCTCCTGAAAATTCTGATTTGCTCTCCGACCTGGTTTTTGCCATTTGTTGGGATGTACAATACAACATTGACCTGATGTCAGTCGCATCGGATTATACGATTGAAAAAGCCGGACCGGAAAAAACAATGGGCGTGTTTGAATACCAACAATTTGCCAAAACATCTAATCCAATGTCTTTCCCACAATCGTGGAACAACGGCGATTGGGTCACCATACTTCAAGTAGCCAATAGCCAAACTGCCACGCAAACAACCGGCAACTTTTTTTTGTGTACGACCAACATCCAGGAGTTGAATATCAACTACAACTTGGTCGACATGCCTGTAAAAGCAGCAGGCAATGCCGAAAATGTGCTGATTTCCGGATCCGTATCCACCCAGGGGCCAACAGTTGAAGCACATGCAGGCTTCTCCTGGAACATCAACCCCAACCCGAACAATGGCCGATTTGACCTGCTGTTGAATGCGCCCACAGATGATGAAGTCCAGGTGATGATTTACGATGCCGCCGGTAGTTTGATTTATCAAGACGTTGTTGGTCTGCAAACTGGCGAAAACCGCCAATCCGTCCGACTCAAGCAAAGGCAGGCTGGCGTATATCAAGTGCAAGTGGTCTGGAACGACGGCTACTCGCAAAGCCGTTCCTTTGTGTTAACCGACTAAAGTGCCCGACGGTTAGCCTTTTTTTGTACCACACAACCTTGTTCTTCAATATTTGCAATTTGGTTGTTGTTGCAACAGTGGTCGCACAAAAATAAAAAATTGGAAAAAACGGATATCCTCCCGGAATCCAGCTTCGTAGAGCGCGGCATTATCCACATTGTGGAGCGGCAAGAGCAAGGCTGGTCGTACATCAAGCGGGGTTTTAGGCACATCCACGATAACGGAGGTTATGGCTCGCAGCCATAACCTCTATACAATTTAGGGAAATCACGATAACGGAGGTTATGGCTGCGAGCCATAACCTCCGTATGCGTTGCGCTCAAAATGTTGTGTTGTTGGCATTTCTCTACCAGTATTTATCATACGCCCTACCCTGTTTGACGGCAGTGTTTTCGATCAAAGTGCGCGAAGCAGTGACAAAAGTCACGCGGCGTATACCTTCAAGACGCTCAATTTTGCAGCGATTTTGAAATGGAAAACGCCAGTCGAACATGAAACACCTCGCCGCATCCCTGATGTCCATCTTCCTTTGTACAGGCACTTTGATGGCTCAGGAAACGCAACCCGACGTGCCCTGCCCAACACAAGAGCTGCCTGCTCACCACAAAAAAGAAGCTACCAATTTACTCGAAGCGTTTGAACACGGCCATTTTCATGGCCATTTCCGGACTTTTTTTATGGCCACCGACAACACCCGCGCGCTATCCGACTACTACGCCTGGGCTGGCGGAGGGGGCCTGCATTTCAGCACGGCACCCTGGCATGGCTTCAATTTCGGGGTCGGCGGGGTATTTAATTTTAACCTGGCCTCGTCTGACCTCGGTGCCAAAGACTCGCTCACAGGTGCCCTCAACCGCTACGAAATCGGCCTTTTTGACGTAGAAGACCCCTATAACCGATACGATCTGGATCGCATTGAGGAACTCTGGTTGCGCTATCAGTGGAAAAACTCGAGGATCACCGTGGGCCAGCAATCCCTGCAAACGCCGTTGATCAATTACCAGGATGGACGCATGCGCCCTACTGCCGAAGCCGGGGCGTGGCTCGAATTCAACGAATGGAAAAATACCCGCCTGGAAGGCGGCTGGCTTTGGCGGATATCGCCGCGCAGCACCGTCAAATGGTATAGCATCGGAGAGTCCATCGGCATTTATCCCCGGGGCCTCAATCCCGACGGGACAGGCAGCGGTTACCCGGAAAACCTTGAAAGCAAGGGGGTAGGCTTGCTGGGCATCAGCAGGCAAATGGGGAAGAACACCAAAATTCAACTGTGGAACCAGTATGTTGAAAACATCTTCAACACCGCCTTTGTCCAGGCCGATTACACCCGACCACTCCAAAACAGCCATAAACTCCTGCTTGGTCTTCAATATATACACCAGGATGCCATCGCTCATGGCGGCAATGAAGACGCTTCCAAAACATACTTTTTGGAGGGCGGCCAATCCAATGCCATCAGTGCCCAGGCTGGCTGGCAGCGCGCTGGCTGGCAGGCGCTTGGAGCATATACCCGAATCACCGCCGACGGGCGTTTTCTTTCTCCCCGCGAGTGGGGGCGCGAACCGTTTTATACCTTCATGCCGCGCGAGCGCATAGAAGGCAGCGGCGGCACACAAGCCGTCACCGTGCGGACGAGCTGGCAAAACGAAAACAAAAAATTTCGTGTGGAGGCCGCTTACGGGCATGTTTATTTGCCCGATGTGCAAAATCCGGCACTCAACAAATACGCATTTCCTGCGTACAACCAGTTCAACCTCGATGTGCGATACACTTTTAGTGGCATGCTCGAAGGCATGAAGGCACAGCTCTTGTACGTCAGAAAAGGCCGTCTGGGGGAAACCTATGGCAACGATAAGTACGTGATCAACAAGGTGGACGTTTCGCTGTTCAACCTTGTCCTCAACTACACCTACTAAAAAATGTCGAGGTCGTGATAAAAGTCACGCGCCGACAGCGACGAAAATCATCACACAACATGGAAATACTCGCACAACCCTGGCCTTGGTGGGCTGCCGGCATCATCATCGGACTTACGGTTCCCGCCTTGTTGATCCTCGGCAACAAACACTTCGGCCTTTCGGCCAATTTGCGCCACGCTTGCGCAGCCTGCCTGCCTGCCAACGTCAAATTTTTTCAATACGACTGGAAAAAGGAAATCTGGAACTTCTTTTTCGTCGCGGGCATCGTCGGAGGGGCCATTATCGCTTCTACGGTATTGGCGAACCCCGAACCGGTCAAAATAGTGCCTGAACTGGCCGCCGAACTGCAAACCTATGGCATTACCGACTACAGCGGCATGGTGCCAACCCAATTGTTTTCGTGGGCCAGCTTGTTTACCCTGCGCGGGTTCATCATGCTCGTCGTCGGTGGCTTCTTAGTAGGCTTCGGATCGCGGTACGCAGGCGGCTGCACCAGCGGCCACGCCATCATGGGGCTGTCTGACCTTCAGGTGCCCTCGCTGATCGCGACCATCTTTTTTATGGTGGGCGGTTTTATCATGGCCAACATGATTTTGCCACACATCCTGGCGCTTTGAACCACGACCTTCTTTTTTCCATCCAAACTTTACAAAACGGTTTTTCGAAAAAATGGCTGATGTAAAAACATTCCAGGCACCGCCTGCAACAAATATTCCCGCCGACGCTGTACTTGACCACGATTTTGAGGTGCGTTCACTCGATACCATGTGTGTCAACGAGTCGCAACTCAACCACCCCTGGTGGTACAACCTGAAGTATACGGCAGTAGGCATCTTTTTTGGCATTGCCTTTGTCAAGGCGGAGATCATCTCCTGGTTTCGCATTCAGGAAATGTTTCGCTTGCAATCGTTTCACATGTACGGGGTGATTGGCACGGGCGTTGTGCTTGGCGCTTTGTTCGTGTGGCTCATCAAAAAATTCAAGATCAAGACCATCTACGGAGAAGCCATTGAATTCCACCCGAAGAAATTCAACAAGGGTCAGGTGATTGGCGGTACAATTTTCGGATTTGGCTGGGCCATGACGGGTGCCTGCCCGGGGCCTTTGTTTGCCCAAATTGGCACCGGTGCGTTTGTGATCGCAATCACTTTGCTGAGTGCCATTGCAGGCACCTGGGTGTACGGGTACGTTCGCGACCGCTTGCCGCACTGATCCAGTTTATGGATTCAGTTCCAGTACGAAACCACCTTCCATTACCTCTTCCAGGCGCTCCCGGTGCGTGTCAGTCATGAACACTTGTCCGTAGTTGCGACCCACCAGCAATTCTACCAGTTGTCTGACCCGTCGAATGTCTAATTTGTCGAACACATCGTCCAACAACAAGATGGGTGCCACCCCGGTGTTCCGGCGCAACAGTTCATACTGGGCCAAACGCAGGGCCAGTAAATAGGATTTTAGCTGCCCTTGCGAGCCAAATTTTTTGACCGCCTGCGCGTCGAGTTGAAAATCGAGGTCGTCTCGGTGCACACCCGCTGTGGTGCGCTCCAACAGCCGGTCTTTATCCAACCGCTCTTTCAACAGCGTTTCCATATCAGATGTACCGAGGTCGGAGGCGTACGCCAAATCGGCCACCTCGCGCCCCCCGCTCAACAAGTGGTACAACAACTGAAACAGCGGCAACAAATCGGCCACAAATGCCTTCCGGTGCTGGTGAATGACCTTGGCCGGTTCGGGCAACAATTGATCCACCGCTTCGAGCAGCGCGGGGTCAAAACGCCGTTGATCGGCAAATTGCTTCAACAAGGCATTGCGTTGTTTGAGGGCCTGCTGGTATCGGGTGAGGGCCTGCAAGTATGCAGGGTCGGTTTGGGCAAGGGCGCTGTCCATAAACCGCCGCCGGTCTTCGCTGCCCTCCTGCACCAGCGCCACGTCGTCGGGTGCAACCATCACCACCGGGTAACGCCCGATGTGCTGACTCAGCGTAGCCAGGGTTTGCCCGTTGCGCTCAAGTACCTTCCGCTGGTTAACGGGAAATTTAATCACCATTTTTTCTACTTCACCCAAACGATTGACCTGTCCTTCAAGCCGGAAAAAATCGGCCCCGTGTTGCACCAATTGTTTGTCGGTCAATCCGCTGTAGCTGCGCCCCATGCACAGTACGTAAATGGCCTCCAGTACGTTGGTTTTGCCCACACCGTTTAGCCCCGTCAGGCCATTGAGCCCCGGAGAAAACACAAACGTCCCTTTTGTATGGTTTTTAAAGTGCGTTAACGTCAGGTTGGTGAGGTACATCAGGTGGCCGGTGAACTGTAATAAGCTGTATGCTGGCGGATAAACGACACAGACGCCTCCATATCGGGTTGCAACACCCGATCGGCATCCAAACGGGGCACCACTTGCCGGTAAGCGGCCACCACCTGTTCGATGGCTGCTGCACTGTGCTGTGGACGGCGGTATTCGAGCGCCTGCGCCGACACCATAAGTTCAATGGCCAACAGCCGTTCGAGGTTGAGCACCACGCGGCGGGCCTTGGTGGCGGCGTTGGCGGCCATGCTCACGTGGTCTTCCTGGCCGTTGCAGCTCACCATACTGTCTGCAGATGCAGGCGTACACAGCCCCTTGTTTTGGCTGACTATGGACGCTGCAGTGTATTGTGCGATCATAAACCCGGAGTGCAGGCCGGGATTGTCGGTCAAAAAAGCGGGCAAACCCCGTTGTCCGCCGATGAGCTGATACACCCGCCGTTCGCTGATGCTGCCCAATTCGGCCAGCGCCAGCGCCAGGTAGTCGAGGGGCAAAGCCAGCGCTTGCGCGTGGAAGTTGCCGCCGGAGAGGATGGCGTCGTCTGCTGGAAACACATTGGGGTTATCGGTCACCGCATTGATTTCGGTGAGCGTCGTTTGGCGGATGTGCGCTATGGCATCGGCCGAAGCGCCATGCACTTGTGGTACGCAGCGAAAGGCGTAGGGATCTTGCACGCTTTCTTTTGGGGTTGTGCGTATGGGGCTGTCGGACAACCAGTTGCGCAGCATTTTGGCGGTATTCACCTGGCCCGCATGCGGCCGAATGTCTTGCAGTCGCGGATCAATAGGCGAGCTTTGGCACATAAAAGCGTCGAAACCCAAGGCGGCGTTGAAGTTGGCCCAGCCCTGTAAGCGATCGGCCTGCAGTAGGCACCACACCGCATACGCAGCCGAAAATTGGGTACCGTTGAGCATGGCCAGGGCTTCTTTGGCCTGGAAGCGCAGGGGCGTCCAGTGGTGGAGAGCCAGCACCACGTCGGTGCGTTGCGGTCGGCCTTCATACCAGCACGTGCCTTCGCCAATAAGCGGCAGACTCAGGTGGGCCAGCGGTGCCAGGTCGCCAGAGGCACCCAGCGAACCCAGTTCGTACACCACCGGCAGCACATCGGCGTTAAAAAAATCGATCAGCCGGTCCACCACTTCCTCCCGCACCGCCGAGTACCCTTGCGCCAAGGCCTGGATTTTGAGCAACAGCATAATTTTGACTAATTCGGGCGGCACCACATCGCCGGCACCGGCGGCATGAGAGCGCACCAAATTGAGCTGAAGTTGCTCAATGTCGGCATCGGAAATGCGGATGTTGCACAACGACCCGAAGCCGGTGTTGATGCCATAATGCAACGCGCTGTTGTGCAACAGTTTGGTGTCTAAATATGTCCGGCAATCCCGTACCCGCTGCCGGGCCTCCGGAGCCAGCACCAGGGTTTGGCCTTCTTGGAGGATGGCGCGGATGTGGTCGAGTGTCAGGAAAGAAGCGCCTATCTCAAAGGCTTTGTTCGTATCGGGCACGGTTTGACTGTTTTTTTTCGTGGCGCAAAGGTACAATCCACACAAACGCGTTTACCGCCTTGTTAAAGATGGGTTAACCCTGGAGGCATCCGGGAAACGCACGCGTTTTTCAGGGGCTTGTTTGTCAAACCGTTAGCTTTTGTTTGCAAAACAATTTTAACGCTTGGGAGCAACCCCCGGGCTTGTTTTGCCGTCTTCACACCCGGCATCGCATGCCAAAACCCGTACTTTTGCGTTGTTTATACAAAACATTTCACAACAAACATACAGCCATGAAACAAACCCAATGGATAGCAGCGTTGCTTTTGCTCAGCCTGCCCCTGTTCAGCACCGCCCAACGCCTCGCTTACGTAGACGTGAATGCCATCCTCGAAAGCATGCCGGAATACAGCAAAGCCCAGGAATCGCTCGATAAGTTAGCCACCCAATGGCGCCAGGAAATTGCCAAACAGCAAGACGAGGTCAAGGGCATGTACAGCAAGTACCAGGCCGAGCAGGTGCTGATGAGCGAAGACATGAAGAAAAAACGCGAAGAGGAGATCATGAACAAGGAAAAAGAAGTGCGCGAAGCCCAACGCATCAAGTTCGGCCCCGAAGGCGCTTTGTTCAAAAAACGCGAAGAACTCGTGAAGCCCATCCAGGATCGGGTGTACAACGCCATCACCCAGTTTGCCGAGGAAAAAGGATTCGAATTCATCTTCGAAAAAGGCTCCGCTTCCGGCATGTTGTTCGCCGATCCGAAATACGACAAAACCGAAGACGTGAAATCTATGGTCAAACGCGGTTAACCAGCCCCGTAAATCCAATGCGGATGCCTTACCTTTGCCCCCGCATTGGATTTAGACTTTTACATTCAACACATCATAATGAAGAAAACCCTTATTCTACTGTTCGCGCTGGTGACTGCGTGCAGTGTCCAGGCCCAAAAGTTTGGCTATTGCAACTCCTTATCCCTGCTGTCTGAAATGCCCGAAGTCAAAGCGGCCGACTCCGAGTTGCAAGCCTACCAAACCCAGCTCACCAAAAAAGGCCAGGAAATGGTGACTGCCCTCCAGGATAAAGCCAAGGTGCTGGAGCAAAAAAACGCTGAAGGCGGCATCGCGCCCAAGGACTACGAAGCGCAAATGCTCAAGCTCCAGGAGGAAGAAAAAGAAATTGCCAAATACGAGCAGGAAGTGTACCAAAAATTGGGCGAAAAACGCGAAACGCTGTACAAGCCCGTGTTGGACAAACTCAACGAAGCCATGAAACTCGTAGCCCAGGAACAGGGCATGAACATGGTGTTCGACACCGGCAGCCAGGTGCTGCTCTACGCCGACGAGTCGCTCGACGTGACGCCCTTGGTCAAGGTCAAAATGGGCATTAAATAAACCTTTCCATGCACCCGGGCCCCATTGGTATTTTTGACTCGGGTTATGGCGGCTTGACCGTATTCCGGGAGATCGCGCAGGCGCTCCCGGAATACGACTATATATACCTGGGCGACAACGCCCGTGCCCCTTACGGCACCCGTAGTTTCGAAACCATTTACCAGTACACGCTGGAGGCCGTAAAGCACTTGTTTGCGCTGGACTGCCGCCTGGTTATCCTCGCCTGCAACACCGCCTCTGCCCGCGCCCTGCGCAGCATTCAACAAAAAGACCTGCCCGCCTACGGTCCCCGGCACCGGGTGCTGGGCGTCATTCGGCCCACTGCCGAGCGCATTGGTGCGTTTACCCGCACGCGCAAGGTCGGCCTGCTGGCTACCCCTGGCACAGTGCGTTCCGACTCATACGTGCTCGAAATCGGCAAACTACACCCGGACATTCAGGTATACCAGGAAGCCTGCCCCATGTGGGTGCCGCTCATTGAACACCACGAGCACGATGGGCCTGGTGCCGATTATTTTGTCCAACAACACCTCCACCACCTGTTGACGCCGCACCCCGACATAGACGCCGTGCTGCTGGCGTGCACCCATTATCCCCTGCTGCTGCCCAAAATTCAGCTGCTGTTACCCCGCCCGGGCGTGCACCTCATTTCACAAGGCCCTATAGTGGCGGCAAGCCTTGTGGATTACCTGTACCGACACCCGGAATTGGAGGTGCTGTGTACACGCGGGGGCACAAGGTATTTTTTGACCACCGATCAGCCGGAGGCATTCGATGCCGTGGCCGAGGCGTTTTACGGCGCGCCTGTGGCGTCTGTGCATGCCGGTTGGTAGCTTTAAGCACCGAAAGGGCGCTCACCGTCGGGGGTGTTGATGCCGAAGGGTGTGCGCTGGTGCTAAACATCATCAAAAGCGCTATATGACGTGAATTGGCAAATGCTCATTTTTGAACTCAACTTTAACTTTTACGCTTTGCATTTACAGGTACAGGTGCTGCATCTTTGTAGTGTACTGCAGCACCCCCAATGTGCCGCGCTCCAAAACCGAAACAAAAAATGAAACATTTCCTTTTCCAAGCAACCCTCTCCGCCCCACAGCATAAAAGCAAAATGGGGGGGGGTAATTTCCGAATCTTATTTGGAAACATTCGAGCAGTAAATTTTTCACGAGCACTGCTGCTCCTTTTTGCGCTCACCGCGTTTTTTTCATGCTCCAAAAGCGACGTGGCCCCCGTTGCTGCACCTGCTGACCGAGAGGATGTGGTCAGTATTTCAAAAACCGAAGATGGCCTGCTCAATGTAGTCATTACGTCCAGCCCTTCCGATACTGCCAAGGCCGACGAACGCGACGATGAATGCACCTTTTATGAGGCTATGCGGTTTACAGAGAAATCCGGATCCGCAGCGGAACCGACTGCTAATGACAATCGGGCATACGTGAACGTAGAATTCCGCCTCATACTGATCAACAAAAGTACATTGGCCCGAACACCGCTGGGCAGCGGAAGTTATGTCACAGCGACAGATGTTGGCGGGTTAAACTTAACGTGGGCTGGCTATACCCCGCTAACTACCCACTGGTATGCAGTGGAATTTAATACCTGCGTATTAAACCCCAACTCTGCCTACTCTAACTATTCAGGAGCTTTCTGGGTAGTTGACTTTTGGGGCGATGTGGTACCCGATTTTCATCTTGATCCATGGAACAATTGGGAAACTCGGGGTCATATGGGCTATACTTCATCAGGCTTCACGAATAATAACCCGGATGAGCTCTATACACAATGCACACTGAACAACGACTGTTCTGTCTCCCCCTGATGAACAGCTAACCCTGTAACATTGAGCTGAATTTGTAGAGTGGCCATCGTATTAGGTATGGCCACTCTACTTGTATTGGCAAGACTCATTCATTTAGCACTTTAATAATTGACAATCAACAGTATACTTGGCATAATTTTTGATTATATAAAGTATGCCAGAAACTTTTTTGAACCTCTAACATCAATTAAAATGACACGTTCCCTACCCTTGTGCTTTACCTTGTTGTACCTGCTTCCACTTTTCCTTTATTGTCAAGTGCCTACTTTTCAAAAAGCCTATGTTGGCGGGCATAATGACGATGGATTGTGGGCTTTAGAAACCAATGACGGGTTTATCCTGGCCGGTAGGGCGAGACCTTATTTCAACCCCTCCAACACAGACGGTATGCTCCTTTGCACCGACAAGAATGGTGAAATCCGATGGCAAAAGAATTATGGCAGCTTGTTAGAAGAAGTACTTACTTCCGCTGTGGAAACCCATGACGGAGGCATTTTAGCATATGGAATTACCGGCACTTCAAAAAAATCAAAATACGATGGGTGGTTGGTCCGCACAGACAGTGCTGGCAACCTCTTGTGGCAAAAATACCTTGGCCGAAACCCCCTTTATGAATCACCTAACGCACCAATAGTATCTGCAAAAGACGGCTATTACCTGTCTGGCACCATACTGGAGGCGTTTGGTTCTACCGCTATGCACTATGGCTCTTTTTTGACTAAAGTGGATTTAAATGGATCCACTTTATGGAGTCGTCGCCTCATGCTTGGCGCAACACCCGACAGCACGATTGTTCAGCATTTTAGCATACATTATGCTACAGACAGCATATTGTATGGAAGCGGGATGAATGGAGACATTCCGGTGTTTATACGAATAGACCCAGCTACAGGCGCTATTAAACACATTGTGCAATACGAAAATAGCCAATACACATTGAGCTTCAGCCCAACTGGCATACGGCCTACGGTGGATGGTAACTTGGCAATTATGGGTTATGCTGCTCCTAAATCTGGTTTAGCCACACCAGATAATCCAGGTTTGAACTTCTTGCTAATGCTTCGACCTAATGGAGAGGTGATTTGGTGCAAAGCTTATAAACCAAACTTTTTATGGGGGGGGTTATATTTTCGATTTAACACCACCTCAGATGGGGGAGTTATTGTAAGCCTCATTGAAAAACAATCCAATCAGCCAAGTATCTACTCTTCAGATCTGACCCTATTGATGAAACTGGATGCCAACGGTGAAGTCATCTGGAAAAAGTTTTATCCAATAGATGACCAACCAGGTAGTGGCAATAAAGGGTTTAATTTTATCACAGAAACTTCGGATGAGGACTTTATTGCTGTAGGAAGTATCTCAAAAGGTACAGGTGACATTCTACTGATAAAAATCAACTCAACAGGCGAGACCGCCGGATGCTGCTCCATCACCCGACCCAATAAAGGCGCCATCAACTTCCCGATACAAACCGACACGGTGGGCTATGTGCTGGAAGATTATGAGCCGTTTGTGGATACCATGCTGACCCCGGAGTTTGCCATCGACTTTACCGCTATCGATATCTGCCAGCTTCCTCAACCTACCACATCCGACACCGTGCGCATTTGTCCCGGTGAAAGCACCACCATAGGCGACTCGGTGTACAGCCAGCCCACGGTGGTATACCTCACCCTGCCGTCTACTTCCGATGATTGCGACACCCTGGCCACCATACACATCGAGCATTTGCCTGTGCCCACGGTGACGCAGGAGATCGCCTTTTGTCCCGGTGATACCGTGTGGGTCAACGGACAGGCGTACACCCAGGCAGATACGCTGTACTCGCTGTTGCCCGCAGCGGCTGGTTGCGACACCGCAGTCACACTCATCCTGCGCGACGTAAGCGACCCCGTGCCCGGCAGCCTCGCCCTGACTTGTCCGGCCAACCTCGTGGTCACCATGCCCGCGGGTGTCGACTCCATCGTGGTCGACTACGATGTGCCTGTGGCTTTTTCGGACTGCGCCTGTCCGGGCCTTGCATTGTCCCGCACATCGGGCAACGAAAGCGGCGCTTATTTTACCGCCGGAAACCATCTGCTGTGCTTTCAGGCCGATGATGCCTGTGAACAGTTCCAAAGCTGTTGTTTCAACATCCGCGTGGAAAAAGAAGCGTCGGCAACGCCCTGTGACGTCAAAACATCCGCTTGCATGCGCTTTGAGGTGCTCCAGGTGAGCAGAGATGCCGACCAGCACTGGGTGTACGACATTCGGGTGACCAACAACTGCTCCGACGCCGTCAAATACCTCTATCTGCAAGTACCCAAAGGCCTGTACGCCGCTGAACCGGTGAACCAAACGGGCTACACCTCCCCCGACGGACTTGCCTACGCGGTGCGCAACCCCAATTTTTCTCCTTTCTATTCCATCCGCTTTCAACCGCAAGGTTCCGCGTTGGCCAGCGGCGAATCCGACGTTTTTCAGTACGCCTTACCGGCTCAGGCCTCCGTTCGGTACATTAATGCGGCGGTGCGCTTGTCGTCCGGCGCTTACGTGGAAACACACCTGAACACCTTTTCCTGTCCGGTGGGTGTGGCCAATGGGTCCCAATCCAGGGCAACCGACGTAACCCGTTTGCTTCAGGCATCGCCCGAAGGCGTGTTGGTGTATCCCAACCCCCTGGGCACCGAAAGGACGCTCACCGTCCGGGGTGCTGATGCCGAAGGGTGTGCGCTGGAGCTGACCGATGTGACCGGCCAAATGGTGTTGGAAACCTCCATTGTGGAAGGGCAGGTTCATCTTGACGGTGTCGATTTGCGCAATGGCGTGTATTTCTACCGTGTCCGACGGGCAACGGGGGATGTGGTTGGGAGTGGCCGATTAGTGGTGGTGCGATGAAGACATGCCTCTTAAGCATCAAAAGCGTAATATGACGTGCATTGGCAAATGCTCATTTTTGAACTCAACTTTAACTTTTACGCTTTGCTTTTGTGGGCATAAGGGGTGCAAATTTGCAATGCGTGTCAAACGATGAGGTCATGCCATTTGGATCCATAAAATAGTGGTATCTGCTTTGTTTGTTTGGCTTGCTTTTAATCCTTCCGTGTGGGTCTTCTGAAAAGCTGACTTTTTCACATCCTTCCTTCACGTGTCGCTTGACGCCCCCTGTGGTCGCTTGCGCTCAAAAACCATTACCGATGAAAAATTACCTTTTCCAACCCGCCCACACCGAATCGCAAAACAAAAGCGAAACAGGGGGGGGTAAATTCAATTTTTTATTTGGAATGACACCGGCAGGTAAAGTGCTTCCTGCACTGCTGCTCCTTTTTGCGCTCACCGCGTTTTTTTCATGTTCCAAAAGCGACGTGGCCCCCGTTGCTGCACCTGCTGACCGAGAGGATGTGGTCAGTATTTCAAAAACAGAAGACGGCCTGCTCAATGTGGTGGTTACACGCGACCCTGCTGATCCGACGAAAGCCGATGAGCGGGATAATGAGTGTACGTTTTATGAGGCGATGCGGTTTACAGAGGTCGGCTCGTCAACTTTCCCGAGTTCTGCCAATAATCGGGTATACGTGGACGTGGAGTTCCGCCTCATACTGGTTAACAAAAGTACACTTGCCCGAACACCGCTGGGTAGCGGTAGCTACACAACCATCACTAACGTCGGCGGCTTAAATCTCACGTGGGTTGGCTATACCCCGCTAACCACCCATTGGTACGCCGTTGAATTTAATACTTGTGATCCGGTCTCGTATGTAGATGATTTTTGGATTGTAGACTTTTGGGCCGATGGCGATGAAGTGCCCGATTTTCACCTTGATCCTTGGAGTCATGCCGATGCCTCCGGATATGGTAATGGAGGCGCGGGTGGTTACAATAATACAGATCCAGATAGATACTACACACAGTGCACACTCAACAACGACTGTTCTGTATCGCCCTGATGAAGAGCTAACCATAAAAAATTGAGCGGAATAAGTAGAGTGGCCGTCCCCATGCAATGGCCACTCTACTGCTATTTAGCTACTCCATTTTGCCATAAAATACTGTTAATCAATATTTTAATTGGCATATTTTTTGCAATATTAGTAACTATTCAGCACGATTAAACTCCTGAGAAAATTTTAATTTTGCGGATGCTTCCAGAACAACTACAACAAGCGATCAAAAGAATGCCAGAAGAAAGTCGTCTGGTACTTGAGGCTATTGTAGTAT
>Ga0247841_10003544_pt1 | contig 28633 bp, 23 predicted proteins | sample LaCruzMarch2015__2_FD_192410 | JGI IMG/M metagenome (GOLD analysis project Ga0247841, IMG submission 192410) | Freshwater microbial communities from meromictic Lake La Cruz, Castile-La Mancha, Spain - LaCruzMarch2015_18m | ecosystem: Environmental > Aquatic > Freshwater > Lake | place: Spain... | reverse complement strand
TGCTATCGTTGACGCCAGTAAAGAAATAATCACAACCAAAAACAGGAGTTTCTTGTTCATCTTTTCCCCCCAAATCTCTTTGATTTTACTTTATTATACTCCATTTTCTTCTTTCGGTTACAAAAATTCTGATTGGTATCATATCAATAAGTGATATAATAATTTAATGGAAGAAGGTGATATTATGAATAGAGCAAAATCTGAAACAGTGGTCAATTTTAGTTTACGCCTGCCCGAAAAGCTTTATGGAACAATTGTTTCCATTTCAAAGAATAGAAAGCATTCCATCAATCAAACCATCAAAGTACTCTTAGAACAAAGACTGGAACAAAACAAAAAACAAGAACTTTGGGAAGCTTTTTCTTCTATATCAAAAAAAGACCAGGATATTGATTTTGCTTTCACAGCCCAGCAGGAAATTGCAGATAAAGATGCATAAAATAGTTCACCGAGGAGATATTTGGGTCGTGAATTGGAACCCAAGCAGAGGTTCTGAACAAAACGGGCTTAGACCTTCTCTTGTTATTCAAAATGATATGGGCAGTACAAACCCGAATTATGGAAATGTCATTGTAGCAGCAATATCAACTAAATCTTCAAATCTGCCTATTCATGTAGAAATCAAACCGGATTCTTCAAATGGCTTAAAAGAAAAATCGTATGTCAAATGCGAACAAATCATGACAATTTCAAAAGATAGACTGGAGATAAGATTGGGATCTTTAGCGGATGAGTCAATGGAAAAAGTATTTGAGATCGTTGTCAGGCTGGTAGACAAATAGTCCTTTCGCCGAATGACAACAACTTACTACCTTTAATTTACCAAGACAAGAGAAACACGATAACAGGAGGTATCAAAAATGGCTGATACGGAAATCTCGGAACAAGAAAGGGAAGCCTTGCGTTTCCTGGAGCAGGACTATGGGGAATGTTACGAACAACTGCGATTGATGGACAACCAGATTGTAGAAATCATCAAGTTTTTGCTGTCGATGTATGTCTCGATTATTGTGGTGGCCATTGGTCTTAGTAATTTTTTGGGGGAAGCGAAGTATGACTTTATGGCTCCCGTCAAAATTTCACTCCTCACCGTGTTTATCATTGGAATCTTTATCCTCTGGTTTGTGCTCCAGCGAAGAGTCTACTATGTCAAAACCGCTCGATACCTAAACGAACAGCGCAAACTGTTCTTTAGTTTTAAGCCCCTGGGATTTAGCAACCAATCTAAAATGCATGTTGACATTAATCAGGAAACCTTACAGTGGCAAAGCTCTCACCTGATCTTAACCTATATTATTGCTACTTTAAATGGCATATTGATAGGAACCCTCCTTTTTATATCATTGCAGACCAAAACCAAAATAATTCTCAGTTTTCTGGTTACGATCCTTGTTATTTTTATTCAAATTCTGGTAGAAGGGATATACCTGCACAATAAGGATATCAAGAATTCGAGAAAAAAAGATTGATACCTAGCAAACCAATGAAAGATAATAAAAAAATCCTTGGCATTGAAAGAAACATCTTTTACATTGGGCTTTGCAGTTTCCTGACCGATACGACAACCAAAATGATCTATGCGGTCATGCCATTATTCTTACTATCTCTGGGTGCCACCAAGACAGAGCTATCCCTTATAGAGGGGATTGCCGAAAGTACAGCCTCCACTATAAAAGCTCTATCTGGCTGGTGGAGCGACAAGATACGCAAGAATAAACCTTTCATGGTCGTTGGATACGCATTTACAGCGTTTCTTTCCCCGTTATTTGCCTTTGTCACCTCCCCAATGCAGGTATTACTGATCCGATTTACCGAACGGATTGGCAAGGGCATTCGGACAGCCCCCCGGGATAGCCTGATTTGTGCTTCTGCAGAAAAGGGAAGGAGCGGGAGAAGCTTTGGTTTCCATAAAACGATGGATAATAGCGGAGCCATCATTGGACCACTTTTAGCCGGCTTAATTTTGCTGTTGTTCCCCAAGAATTACCGGATGGTATTCCTGTTTGCCTTGATACCCGGAACATTCGGGCTCATGACTTTACTAAAATTCGTAAAAGAGGCAAAAACAACTTGTGAAAAACCGATGGGTAAATTCGCTTTTAAGGATTTTCCAAAGAAGTATTACTTTTTCCTGGTCATCATATTCATCTTCACGATGGGAAATTCGACCGATGCCCTTCTATTGGTAAAAGCGAGTGATATCGGGATTGCTTCCGTATTTATCCCCATGATTTATCTCCTCTTTAACTCTGTATCGGTGCTTTTTGCTATACCGGCAGGAATTTTATCCGACAGGATCGGCAGGGAGCGTCTGATTATTTTTGGCTACTTATTGTATTCCCTTCTCTATTTTGGATTTGGACGAACCAATAGCCAGTTGATGGTGGTTCTTCTCTTTGCCATGTATGGGCTTTACAGCGCGGCTACCGATGGCATCCAGAAAGCTCTGGTTTCCGACATGACGCCAACAAATAAGAAAGGGACAGGGCTGGGGATTTACAACTGTCTTGTAGGAATGACACTTCTCCCTGCTAGTGTTATTGCAGGCTTGTTATATGATCATGTCAACAACCAGGCTCCTTTTTACTATGGCGCCATCATGGCTCTGACTGCTGCGATCCTTATGTTTGTGTTTTATCGAAAAGAAATGGGGGGGGGAAAAAAATAAAAAAGTCAAACCCATTCCAGGTGATCAAGTTTTTAAAGATTTACTCAACGAGTAGTATAACGCTTCCCATTTGGGGTAATATATCAAGAACCAGATTATTGGTTTAAAAGAGGAAGAAACAAATAAATTTGGTTCTTTGAGCCCAATGACTACTCATGGATCATCCTGAATACATAAGTAAAACTCTCCGTCAGCATCATTAGAGAATGCTATCACTGTTTTCTCTAATCCATTAGCCTCCGGAATACTGCCTTTAAATTCAAGCCGTCTTCCCTCAGGTTGTTCTAGAATTTCTGCTATGTTCATAATTAGCTAAACTAACCCCCTATATCATTGTGCTGTCACTAACTTCACAATTTCAAAAACATCTTGGTCTTAGTATACTCCGTCACTCCTCCACAAAATAGCTAGAATCGATCTGCTTGACGTCGTTGTTGATCTCATTGGTGAGATGTTTTGTGAGATGTTTATGTTGTCAGTTCCCCCGTCCCCTTGACAATACTTGAAACATAATACCTTGTTCTGGGCGATCAGTTATGGAAACAATCTGGCACATGTTACAGTAGAAATATCAACAAGAGATAGTTTAGCCAATCGATACAAACTAATACCCTTTTATGGAGTTTCCCTTAGAGTAATGGTGGTGGAAGATATGATCGCTCATAAATTAATGACGGTAATGTCAAGAAAAAGTTTAGCCAATCGTGATTTGTTCGATATTCATTATTTCCTTAGTTCGCCTTATGCTGCGGAAATAAACTATGATTTAATTAAGCAATGCACTGAAAAAGAACCAAAAGAATTTTTTAAACAGTTGCTTGAATATATTTCTGTTATAAATCCAAAAACTGTTTTGTCAGGACTGGGAGAGATATTGACGGCATCACAAAAAGATTGGGCTAAAGCCAAGTTGGTTATAGAACTAAAAGGATTACTTCAACGACAAATCGATCTTTTTTGATCAAAAGTGTCAAGGGGACGGGGTTGTTGACAATCAAATATTATATTTACGAAATGAAAGCTTATTCATAATTCACCTCTTGAAGGATTTTTGGGATGAGGGATTTCTCCTTGCATTTTCTCTAGAAGTTTTTTAACTTCCGCGGAAAAAAAATCAATACTACCCCCGTAACTTCATCGGATTGTCAAACTGGGGTTGACCAACATTTTTTGCGTCTACCTATTACTCAATTTTGCATATTTTATCGTTAATGTCATTAAACTGTAGATCGAAAACTTTTTCAAAGATTTCTTTACTAACTTTGCTTACTATTCCAACAAATTTTGGGTAAGTAAAAACATGTGCTTGCCACTTGTACTCGTTAAACGCCTTTGTCCAATCCGATATTGGAAAAATATCCGAAAAAGTTACATATTCTACATCATTATCTTGGGCAATCTTAATTGGTGTTTCAATTCCTTCCTTAAATAAAGCTGGTTTTGGTATATCAATCCAAACATCTAATTCAGCTATTGTTGGTTCTTCTTTTTGACATTCTTTAACAATTTCATTTTTTAAGTAATTTGTGAATTTTGGATCATCACAAAGCTTTGTAATGCTGATAAGATTTTCTTTCTTGTCGATTGATCTTCCGGTTATTACTAATGCTCTTTTTGGTAAAGATCTATAAATTAAGTTTTCTGCTAACTGCTTAATTTCTTTATCCTGACTTGTAATAGCCAAACTATAAAAAGCATCATCTGTATAACTAAGGAAATCGGTTACGCAAGAAATTTTTATTTCTGAACTTTTTTGCTTATTGATAATAAGCTTAATAAGTGACTTGAATAAGCATTCTGCAGCCCTCACTTTTTGATGGTTATAAACTCGACTGATAAGCATAAGCTTACAAAAAACAATCTGTTCAAGAATGGTTACGCCATTAAATTTAATTGCCAACCTTTTTTTTCCTTCAATTTCAATTAAATCAATGGTATGAAACAACCGATCTAGATCAAGATTCATCTGTATCCCTGAATAATAAGAGTCCCTCTGAATGTAATCAAGTTTGTCTGCATCAAAAAATCCATTAATTGTTTCTATCCAGAATGCTTTATCTGGGTCATCAAGAGTATAACCAACAACCATTTTACCAATAAGGTCTAAATCAATTTTATATGGCTGAAGATACGTATGTCTAATGCAAATAAAATTAGCAAAAAAACTTCGAAATGCATCACTAGTAATAATTAAATTGGATATTATTTCATGGGGTGAAGCATCTGCAAATTTTTTTTCTTTTTTTAAATCAGCGATGTCCTGCATGGTTGAGTAAATTTCTTCAGACATGTGCGAAAATGCACAATGACCAACATCGTGTAAAATACCCGCAAGTCTGACATGATACATAAAACACTTATATTCTGCTTCGCCTAACTTCTTTTCCCGATACAATGAATTTGCAATTTTATCAGCAATAATGGCAACACCCAGACTATGCTCAAATCTATTATGGTTTGCTGAAGGAAAAATATAAGAAACTACATCCATTTGACTAATTCTTCGTAATCTTTGTATTAGCGGAGAATCAATAATTTCCATTTCATGGGGATAAAAAATATTAGTTCCCAAAATCGTATCGTGAATAATTTTATTAGTTGTAGAAGGTCTTACAGATTGATTCGATTTCTGATAAGAATCAAGTTTCTCCGAAACAAACGAATTAATTTTGTCTAATAATTGACTCACCAGATTATATTAATAGCTAATTAGTTGATTGTTGCAAGTAATTCAGAGGCTATGCTTGTTATGTCTCTTCGTTCTGTTGAGTTATATCTTGTTAAGCTCTTATTAAGATAATCGAGGTTAAGGCTATATTCTTTATAGGAAGGATTAGAAGTCCCTAGAATTGTACAAGTTTCTAGTTGAGTAATAATTTGATCAAGTTTTTCAGAATAGGGACAAATCCCAGAAATATCAAAGATTAACTCAGAAAAGTAATCATTCCAGCTTTTGCTAATTTCATAAAAAGCTTTTTGAATCTTTGCTTGGTTTTTTGGTATTGTACTCTGCTCAGTGGATGCAAATATGGCCATAACCAAATCAACTAGATCTTTTTGTTCTGATAATTTTTCTCTTAAACTATCAATCACACTTTGATCTATTGCCATCAAGTCCCCCCTTAAACTTCTGTATAGAGAAAGTATATACTTTTTTAGAAAGAAATCATAAAAATAGAAAAATTAACTTTTCAATTAATTAATTTTTTCATTTTTTGTTTCTATGTATCATTTCATTAAAGTTACATTCATCAAAATGCAACAGCTGAAACGGAGTCAACTTTCACTATTGTTCACCACGGAAGGAGGATTGGAGGAGGGATTGGATGTGGGTTTCGAGTACTGCGGATTGGAAAACATATTTCCCATCTATTCGCACTCCAAATTTAATGGTTGTTTTATAAGGGTATATGGTCTGTAAATCGCAGCATTGACAAATCCAACAGCCAATACTCTCATGATTCATCCTTCTTTGTTTCTAAAAGCTTCTTGACTTCACGATCAAAATCAGACTCATAAAGACGATCTTGAATGATTCGATATTTTTCATACTCCTCCAAAGCTAGCTCTTCAGCAACTTCATGACTAATTTTGCCTGCATTGTTCAAGATCTCGTGTTCACTGAATTTCAAAAAAGCATTCAACTTTTCTATCCAGTCTCTCATAGTCATAGCATGGGCTTTAGCAGCTTGCATCTCTGCATAATCTAGGTACATGTTGACGATTCGATTAAGCTCAGTCATTTCCTTCTTATCCAGATAATTTTTAGCAATCACTACATCGCTGGGCATAATTTTGCCGTTTGGTGATCTTCGCCAAGAGGTAAGTCCTAACTTGTCTTTTTTACTACTCACCCGTTCTTGGATAATTTCTGCAGCAGTTTTCCCTGTGATAGCAAAATGAAGTTTGTTTTGTATTGTTGCAAAAAACTCTTTGCTCTCAAAGGCTTTTGGAGAATAATCTATAGCAGTAGCGTAAATATCAGTAATTTTCTGATAGAGCATCCTTTCACTGGTGCGGATATCTTTGATTTCCTCGTAGAGTTCATCAAAATACCTTGTACTAAACCTGGTACCATATTTAAACCGATTGCTATCAAGAGCAAATCCTTTGTGGATATAGTTTTTAAGTATTTCTGTTGCCCACTGCCTAAACTGTGTACCACGTTCGGAATTAACACGATAACCAACAGCGATGATAGCTTCCAATGAATAAAAGGTGATTTTTCTATTGACTTCCCGCTTTCCTTCATTTTGAACTTGTAAGAAATCCTTACAAGTTGCTACTTGGTCTGCTTCGTTCTCAGCAAAGATGTTTTTGAGGTGCTGAGTAATATTTTGAGGTGTTGTATCAAATAACTCAGCCATTTTCTTTTGATTGAGCCAAATGTTCTCCTCTGCATACATGACTTCAATATTAACTGAGCCATCCGGTGACTGATAAAAAGCAATTTGATTATCTGGTATCTTTTTCAATCATTTTCTCCTTCATAGATTCAATATAACGAATCAATCAGCTCTCTGACTTTCGAGAGATAGCAGTAAACATTAAAAATTCTGCAGTGCTGTTGAGGATCATTAAGGTATTTACTTTCTTGTTAGTTTCTTGTTTTTTCAATCATTTTCTCCTCATCATACATAATTTTTCTCTACAATTCACCACGGAAGGATTTTTACATTTGCTAGTTTCCTTCTAATATCAGTTTCATTGTTGTTAGAATTCATAATTTTTTGCGAATATTACTAAATCTTCTAGATTAATTCGATCATCAGAGTTAAAATCAGCTAGGTCATTATAATTTGCATCTCCAACTTTAGACCCAAAGGCATCAAGCATGATTTTAAAATCATCAATATTCGTTCTACCATCATTGTTTAAATCGCCAATACGAGCAATTATCTCAAATTTTATGGGTATTTTACTATTACCCCCATTTGATTCAATAAAAATATTGTCAACAACCATTGAACTTGTTTTCTTTGACGTATTAATTCTAAAATTAAATTTTATGTTATTTCCCTTAGTCCGATTTTTCTCAAAAAATATATAGGAACATGGTGAAGACATTGAACATTCTAGCTCTCCTATGCCAATATTGTCAATTGTTAGTGTTTCGATTACCTTTGAATTCTGATATATTTTCCCAAAATCGAATTTCTTAGGATTAACATTGATTAATGGTTGTGGTGGTTTTTCAGGATTTTTAATAATAACATCAAAAGTCATCTTCAAACCTGATTTTGAGATATTAACAATTGAAATATCTGATAAAGATTTGTTCTTGTAATCTCTACTATTAGGGCTTGTATGTGGAGTAAATTCAGTTAGTTTATTCTCTTGGCAGTAAGCTGTTTTTTTGCCAGGATTTTCTACCCATACAGCAAAATGATCATGAGTAGGTGGTCCATCATTAAATTTGCTCTTTACCGGAATTGATCCATCGACATGATATATAACTAAACCTTGACTTGGAATTCCCTGCCACCATGAATCTGTTCCTGTTGCATATCTATTTTCGATTAAAAAATACTCTTTTGTATCTGGAATATTAATCCTATAAAGTCGTTTAGGGTTGTTTGTACACAACGCATTAATTTCATAAGATCCTGATTGGTCAATTATTATCTCATCAAGCCAACCTCTCTCAGATCTAGAAAAACCAGATAAACCAAAACTTTTCGACTTATAACAATATCCCATTATGTCCCAAGGACCCACAGAATCAGTCTTACAGCTTGGATCATAAGAATATAAATCCTCACCTCCAAGGTAATGATAAAATTCGTGACAGATAATTTGTAATGGAAAATTTTTTTCTTTTAAGTACATCTCACCATCAATATTGTAGGTTCCAATTTTTATTTTTCTATAATTTATATCCAACATAAATCCACAATGGCACCAAAATAAAATACCACTAGGGTCACCCGAACAAATAAACACAATATAATCAAAGTAACCGTTTTTATCTTGATCATATTCTGAAAGATCAATGTTTTGTTTTTCTAAGATTTGAAAAGCATCCTGAATTAATTCATTTAAATCATTTCTTTCTTGATATTCTTTTTTCTTTTTTGGCATTTTTAACCATTGCCCTACACCGTAAGATCCAGGTAAAAAATTATATTTATCGTTAGTTACTTCTTTAAAAAATTTTCGCAAACTAATAAAGTTTTTTGGGTCTTGTTCGAAAGATTTATCGGAGAAAAAAGCATTATACATTTCTTCGGTTGTTCTTTGGTGTGGTACATCAGGAAATTCAATTAATATTGGCAAAACTTTATTATCTTTTAAAAGTTCTACCCAATTAAACATTACCTCTGCATAACCAGTATATTCAAAATATTCACAAGTTACTTTATGGTTCCCTTTTGAAACAAAAATCGTCGACTTCCTATCTTGGGCTCCTCGAATTTTCCAGTCATCTATTATTAATCGATCATCCAGCCAAACTTTGATACCATCATCAGATCGATAATGAAAAGTAAAATATCCTTCGTTAAATGAAAATTGTCCTGACCATCTGACAGAAAACTGATCTTTGTTCACTCCATGACCTGGTGAAGATTCAAGCCAGTTGTGGTTGATCTTTTCCTCAATTTGCGTAAATACAGGCTCTCCTTCAAGCTTCATATTATTGAAGTATTCTGCATAATAGGCGTTATCTGGTATTTTTATTAATGGAATTTTTTTCCATTCAAATAATACTTCCGCACCTGCATTCATTTCATAATATTCACATTTAACTTTGTAATTGCCTTGAGATAAAGTCTTTCTTAAATAAAGATCTCCAGAAAACTGATTATGCCAGTCATCAATCAGCAATCTATCATCTAGCCATACCCTAATTCCATCATCAACACGATAATGAAAAAGATAGTCGCCTTCTTCAAATTGAAATTGTCCTGTCCATCGAATCGAAAAATAATCTTTATTAATTCCATGACCAGGCGAAGAATTATTCCACTTATAATTTATCTTTTCTTCAATTTGAGTAAAAACGGGTATTCCGTCTAGTCTTTCATTATCATAGTATTCAGCAAAGTATCTATTATCAGGGATTGTTGGTTCTCCGTTGACGATGTTTTTATTAGAAAATTGTATACAAAAAACCAAAGAGATTGTTACAAACAAGATTATTAATTTTTTCATTATCGTTATCTCCTTTCTCTTTTTAATCAAATCCTATCCAGCAGTTCTTTCTTTTTTGAATCAAACTCTTCTTGAGTGATTCCACCAATATCCAAAAGCTCTTTCAATTTCTTGATTTTTTCATAAGGATCTACATTAGTATTTTTTAATTCTAAAAGCTCTATTTGATTGTTTATTACTTCAATGATTACATTAAGTTTAGATTCAAATACACTTCGAAAGGAAATTTCATTGACTGCAAATTCACCAATATCTGTATAAATTGGATAATTAGTATTTACTGAAAAGTAAAGCATTCCCCAACTAGCTGGCTTAATTGATACTGCAACAATATCCTTGTATTTTACAGGAAAGATTGTAATTCCTGCATACCGAAGCCTTTGAACTATAATGACTCTTTTATTTGTTACAAGGATCTCATGGTAATCACTCTCGGCACCAGAAATGTATTCTAGTATTTGTTCATTTTTCTGTAAGCTTGATGCTAATATATCACTAATTAAATAATGAAATTTTTTTTGAGTATCATCGGGTACTTTTTTTATTGTTTCCTTTCTTTTTTTAAATAAATCGACTGAGATCTTTTTATTATCTAATGCTTCTGTACAAAAAGGATTAATTTTTAATACTTCGTCATAACAAGCAATGGCTTCCTCATATTTTTTTAAATGATTTAATGCAGTTCCTTTCAAATACAAAATTCCTTCATCCTTAGGATCAATTTTAAGTACTTGATCAAAGCAATATATTGCGTCATCATATCCCTTTAAATCAAAATAGTTTTTTCCTTTATTAATCCAAGCTTGTACATCATCAGATTCGATTTTGTTAAATGGAAAATCTACAGGTCGATTAGGTGGATTGTTATTTTTTTTGTCTTTGCAATCTATTTCTTCTTCATTTTTACCTAACATGTTTAAAGAATTACGTTTACTTTCCAAAGTATCATCAAAATTAGGATTTATCTGTAGAGATTTATTGTAACAAGCAATCGCTTCCTCATGTTTTTCAAGTTCAGCTAAAGCTAATCCTTTGTTATGCCAAGCCTTAAAAACAGAAGGAGCTACTTGAATAGCTTTATCGTAACAAGAAATTGCTTCTTCATACTTTTTTAAACTATATAATACATTACCCTTTTTGTTATATCCATTGTAATTGTCTGGATCCAGTGAAATAATTTTATTGCAAAGTTTTAAAGCTGTATTGAAATATTTCTTTTTTTGATATTCTTGAACTATTATCAGCAATATCTCGATATCACGCTTATCTGCTAAGATTAATCCTTCCTCAATCTTTTCCTCTTCAATAAGTTTTCGAATCTCATCTTCTTTTTGATTACCCATCAGATTCTCCCTCCTCCTTATCCTTCTCCCTCATCTGTCCACATTTCACACTGCGAGATCATAAATTTTAGGCGTCATCTAATCCTGCTGGTGGATACTAATTTTCTTCAGTAACCGTTTGACCATGGATCTCATCTCCGCTCTTGCTTGTTCCTTCTTCTGCCAATCAACCGTGCAATCTTTAGGTGTTTTCTATGGATGCTCATTATTCCTCTCTTTAATTTTTCTCACATTTCACCACAGAAGGAAGATTGGAGGAGGGATTGGAATTGGGTGTCGAGTTCGGCAGATTGGGATAGCATGATTCCCATCAATCACGCTCCAAGTAACTCGTAAGATTTTTGAAAGGATGGAATAGTCTGATATTTTGATCATCGGCGACACTAGATTCTTTTTCAAATCCTGGATTTTGCTCTTTCACAATTTGCAGTAATTTTTCTTGTCTTTCAATTTCTCTTTGTAGAGCTAAAAAATCAAGGAGATCGATTCGACCATCTCCATTAAAATCAAATTTAGCTTCGAACCTACTATCTTTTGATTCTAAACCAAATTCTGGCAAAAACTTTTGCATGTCATTGTCATCAACTGAGGCATCGTTAGTTAAATCATAAGGATTTTTTTCTACGACGGGTTGTAAGTAAGAAGATGCTGTTATGTCGTTGAAATCGCAATAAGGAATGTTATTTTTGGAGTTTCGGAAGTCTATATTTTTTAATTGAAATCCAAAGGTTTCGTTTTCTGATGTGCTTTCATTGGTAAATTGAGTTATAAATGAAAAAATATTTTTATCACCACTGATTGGCTGTATAAATTTAATTTCAATTTCAAAAGTTTTTTTGTTGAAATTAATTGATTTAATATTATCCTTGACATCATCATTGATTTTGTAACCTTTAATCATATAGAATTTTATTTCATTTGAATTTTGTTTAACACCAAGACCTATTTTTGTTATATCATTTGCATCTTTTAGAGAAAATTCCATTTCTTCATAGCCCGTATGGAGTAAATACTTTTTATCAATCAATTGTCCTTTTAAATCAAGAATGTGATCTGGATAGTTATTCCAGTTGCCGGTTGTTGGTTTACTAATACCATCAATATTGGCAAAACGAAGTAGCCCTACTACTTTAATTGTCTTGTCAGACATGTCTTGTATCGCGAATACAACACCTGCTTGTTCTCTTATTTCTTCAGAAATATCTTTTGTTGATATTGTCATTTCCATTTTTCCATCTTTGTTGAATTTAATGCGCTTACCTTTTGGTTCTAATAGAAATTTATCAGCAACATTGCGATAAGTTGTTTCACCGTTAGTAGCAGTGTCTTTTAGATTTACCCAATCTTGGAATGAAATTGCTATCAGGTTTAGATTGTTATTTTTAATTAATTTTTGGTTTTCTGTTTCACATGTAATTTTTAGTGATTTTGTACTTTTGTTTTCCTCTGCCGTGAATTTTCCTTGATTATCCTTGTTGGTAATGGCAAATTTTGTTACTTCTTCCCATGAAAAGTTACCCTCGAATTCTTTGTTTGATTTTCCATTTGCAATTATTTGGGCAAGCCAATTTACTGGGTGAGGCATATCATATAAATAATAAGTTATCCTTTTTTGTACGTTTTCTGTGGCCCATGGATCATTTTTACTTCCACCATATTGACGTGGAAATCGCATAATAAATAAGGAATCTTTGGGAATATTGTTTGCAAGTTGTATTCTTTTAATTTCGATGATGCCGTTGTCGCGATCATTACAAGTTAAGTGTTCCACGAGAATGGGATCTTGGAGGAGCAATTTATTTGGTTCCGATTTTACGATGGGAGGAATTGAAAAAATAAAAAAATTGGTGAGAAGAATAAGCAATATTGATTTTAATTTTTTCATAATTCACCACGGAAGGAGGATTGGAGGAGGGATTGGAATTGGGTGTCGAGTTCTGTGGATTTGGTCAGCTTGGACATTTTTGTTAATTTGAATAGATCATTAATTCAGAGGATTTTCGTTTGATGGCAGCAGAATAGTTTAATTCAAACACTTCTTGTCGATATTCAGAATAAAGATTTTGTATGAAGGGATTAATGTCATAGGTCATAATCCATGGCACTTTGACAGTCTGCTGAATTAAGTTTTTTAAAAGTATATGATCTTCCTCCTTGTAAAAATTTGTATACAATTTTTTACCCTTCTCGAAATAGGGAGGATCAAAGTAGATAAAAGCTTCTTTGTTGTTGTAACCAGTTAAAAAATTATCAAGAAGATCTTCCGTTGCCTCATTCTTTATTGTAATCTTATCAGCATAAGTGCTGATTAGTTTTATTCGATCGATTAAATCTTGTTTTTTAAACCGACAATCGAGTTTGTAATCACCATCCTGCTTCCACCCACCAATCATGCCAGCTTTGATTATTCCTGAACGATTTGCTCGATTCAAATAAAAAGTTGAAAATCCTAAATCAAATAAATCAACATCCGTTTTAAATGATTGAATTTCTTTTTGCTTTTTCCATTCCTCAATTGAAATGGGAATATGTTGAAGTTTGTCACAAAAAGCATCAGTCTTATTTAGTATAGACCACCAAAAGGCATATATGGATCGATCAATATCATTAATCACAATGTTTGATACTACCTGGTTGATTAATAATCCTAGACCTACACCAGCACCACCAGCATAAGGTTCAATATAAGTTGTACCCAAAAGATTATTCTCTTTCAAGTAATTAGAGAAAAAACCAGTCAATTTGGATTTCCCCCCTGGATATCGAAGTGGTGAATAAATCAATTATTTTTCCTATTCATGTTGTTATTATAAACCATTTGAGTTCAGAATTTTTTTGTTTTTTAGTTCTTCGCAAATTTTTATTAGATTGTTCCGAAATTTAGTAGCAGTGCTTTTATTTTTACTGACCCAATATTCGAGAATTTTAATTTGATTAAAAAGTTGTTTATTATCAATTAACCAATGTTTATACATCAGCCTTTCTTCATCTTTATATTTTAAATATTTTGAACTTAATGGTCCATGTTCCAAAAAATGTCTGTAAGTAAATCCTGAATCTTCATTTTTTTTCCAAAATGGATCGTTTTTTTGTAATCCATCAATAAAGTGAAATAATACCTTTTCCGGACTATCTTTGCCTGGTAATTGCGTAATATTTCTAAAATCGATTTTTGCAGTCTTTAAAGCTTTCTTAATTTCTTTTACCGGTGTATCACCATCCAAGACGATCAACACAGTGCTAAAATATTCCGGATCTGCTTTATAAAGACTTAAAAGTTGATCATCACCAAAAGTGACCTCTAATAGTTTTACATTGGCAGTATATTCTTTTAATAGAAATGTTAAAAACCATCTATTTTCAGCATCTTCAGAATAAACTTTGGTTTTATTTGTTGGAAGCATATTTAATTTGATTAATAAATCACACTCAATGTATGAATAGGCTGGATTCCTACGAATTTCTAAGGATCTATTTGCTGTTGTTAAATATAACAGTTCAAGTTCATTGTTTATTGCATCTTCCTTGTTGTTGTGAATTGTTTTTTCTGTTAAATTTTTTATGATTGGCAAACTGTGAGTTGTAAAGATTGCTTGAATTGACAATTTTTTGCATTGTTTTATCAGAAACTGTATCAAATTGATTTGTGCTGATGGATGCAAAGTGGATTCAATTTCATCAATTAGCAACATTCCGCCAATATATCTATCACCCATATCTGCTTTTAATTTTTTAAAAGATAAGATAGCACATAAAATCTGTCCAATATTATCTTGTCCAGCAGAATTGGATAAATAATCATACTGAGCAGTATCAATCCCTACACCTTTCTTCTTGTTTCCTTTCAAGGAGCTTTTAGTTATTTTTGTTAATTCTTCATTATGTATCGACAAGATCTCTATGTAGTGATTCTTGTAGAATTCCATATCTTCAAGATTCAAGTTCAATTCATCAGAATCAAGACTATCTGCTTCGCCTATTGGATACAAACGAGATAAACCTAAATAAATGACTGGCCATTCAACTTTTTTTGCCGAGGTTCTACCTTCAAGTTCTCTTATCGGTAAGATTCTGAAACGATTTGATTCTTTTTGGTATGTTGTTCTAAAAGATACTAAATCTGTAGATTCATTAAAATTTTTATCACAAAAACAAACTGAAAATACCTTGGCTTGCTGTTTATCAAATTTTGAAGTCTTAAAAATCTCGCTCCATTGAGATTTAAAATTTGTTAAGAGTATAGGTTTGTAAATATGATCCTTATCTGTTAATTGGGATGAATGAGCCAGCATTGCCAAGAGAGTTGATTTTCCTGTACCATTTCCTCCTGTTATTGCGGTTAGATATTTTCCGAGAATGATTTTTTTATCTCTAAAGATCCTAAAGTCATGAATATCAATATATTTAATCATTCTATTCCTTCCAATGATAGAATAAACCTATTTTTATTTTATAGCAAAATTTACAAAATACTAATAAATTCATTTTCTTTATAATTCACCACGGAAGGAGGATTGGAGGAGGGATTGGAATTGGGTATCGAGTTCGGCGGATTGGATGAGCATGGATTGTTTGAGTGATTCAGTTTTTTGGACGATATCAGCATATATATCTTGTAAATCTAATGGTGGAAAAATAAATTTAAACTTTTTAAACTCACTTATAGGTGGAAAATTCGGGATTCCGCTTCCTATTTTATTTCCGAAATATTTGTTACTAAAATTTTTATTTGAAAATACAGATACAAAAAATATATTGTTCATTCTTGACTGATCTAAGGTTAATTTCAAAAGAGCTTGGTTGATTATTCCTTTTTTGCAGTTTTTTGGAACAATAGCCAATTTTCCAAGATAAACACCTGAACAACTTATAATTATATCGTCAGCTTTTACTTCAAAAGCTTTTAATTCCTGAAATTTTTCTTCATTGATAAAATATCTTGCCATTGAAAAATCATTGTTTAAAGCATGAAACTGTTCATATACCAAATAACCTTGATCAACAAATATTTCTTTTTTTAAGGATCCACCAAATGGACCACGTTTTATTGAATGTTTCTCTTTTTTTACTAAGTATTCAATTGTTCTTGTTTCCCAGCCTTTGGGGTTGGAGATGGGATCGCCGAACAGGTCAAGGAAGACGGATTTGATGTAATCGTCCAGGAGGGTGATAGCGAGTTTGCGCTTTTGGCGAAGGGCATCGGCAGTTTCCAGGATTTTGACAATTCGTTTTTGATCTTCGAGGGGTGGAACTAAAAATTTTGCTTTTTTAAGAACTTTAAAGTGTCTTGAATAACCTAAGGACTGAATATTCAGGTGCAAAATTGAATAATATAAATATTTACCAATTATAATTCTGTCATTTGGTTTTAAAATTTGAGTACCATCTGCACCAACACAAAATGGAAAATCAACAAATTTAAGTGATAAAGTGTGATCACCAAATATTACTACCGGTAGACTATCTTTGTAAAGAACCTCTTCATTATTCGTGTAGCCAGCAATAAAGGTATTTCCTTGATCAATTATAGGATATTTTCCACATTCTTTGTATTCAGAAGTTAATATTCCTCGTATTTTTGGTGTTGATAAAACTAAACTTTGAAATGGATATTTATTAAAGATCATTCCAGTTGCTTCAGCGCTTCGAGTCCTGCCAGAATTTCCTGCTCCAGTGTTTCGATCTTCCCCAGAATCACTTTTGGATTCTCATAGATCACTTCTTCATAATCAGTAACTTTGTAGCGATTGATGCTCAGGTCCAGGTCGTTAGCTACTATCTCTTCTTTGGGTACATAGAAGAATTGGCTCCCCCGGTCGTTCTCGCTCTGGCTCTTCCGTGCTTTCCATTTGGCTACGATATCGGGCAGATCTCCTCCCCCATTTATTTTGGTGCGTTTGTCGTCCAGGGTGAAGCCATCGGACTTCATGTCATAGAACCAGACTTTTTCCGTGGTTCCGCCTTTCACAAACAGAAGGATCGCGGTGCTGACTCCGGCATAGGGTTTGAATACTCCGCTGGGCATCGATATGATCCCTTGCAGTTCACAATCATCCAGAAGCATTTTACGAGCCTGTTTATGAGCATTGGAGGATCCGAACAACACGCCATCCGGGACGATCACACCAGCTTTTCCCCCCACTTTAAGGGAGCGTATGATTTTGTTGATAAACAGCAGTTCCGTCTTGGTGGTTTGGAGGGACAGGGATTCGTTGATATCCCCTTTGTCGATGCTTCCCTTGAAGGGTGGATTTGCCATAATCACATCGTAGCGTCCGTCTTCCTCATATTTTTTGGACAGGGTATCCTTCTGTTCAAAGTTAGGACTGGTGATCCCATGCATCATCAGGTTCATAAGTCCGATCCGGACCATGCTTTCATCGATATCATACGCATACAACGATTTTTCTTTGAGAAACTTCCATTGCCGATCGTCGGTGAGTAAATCCCCCAGGTCGCCCCTTGTGAGCCCATTCTCGTCCGTAATCCGGTTCTCCTTGCTCGTGAAGGAGGTGATGATGTGTTGATACGCTCCCAATACGAAGCCTCCTGTACCACCCGTAGGGTCGCAGATGGTATCTCCCAGCACAGGATCCACCAATTCGCAAATCAGCTGGATTATATGACGCGGGGTTCGAAATTGACCGAGTTTGCCGGCAATGGTAATCTCAGAAAGCAGATATTCGTACATATCCCCCTGGGTATCCTGAAAACCTTGACCACTTCCTTCTTGACGGGATATTTCTTCAAAAATTTCATCGATTATGGACACAGCCTCCACCAAGAGGGAAGGCTTGGAAATAATAAAGACAGCATTCGCCATGTGCTTGGCAAAAGGACTCTCTTCTTTCCCCAGTGTTTTTAGAAAAGGGAAGACCGATGTTTGGATATGGGCAAGCATTGCTCCCGCTTCCATCTGGCGAAGGTGGCTCCAGCGATAGTTTTCTTTATCCCCGGCAAAGATCGACACAAATCCCTCTCCTGTAAAGGCAGCATCTTTTCTTTTTTTTATGTCCAGCTCATCGAGTCGTTTCATAAATAGGAGATAAGAGATCTGCTCTATCGCTGTGAGGGGATTGGAAATCCCTCCGCTCCAAAACTTATCCCAGAGTCTGCCGATGGTTGATTTGAGGGCGGTGTTAAGCATAATTCACCTGACTTGTCATTTGATTCGATAATACCCATATCTCTTCCCGCATGAGAGGCGTAAAAACTCCCAGGATGCCGTTGGAGTGGATCTGGGTAAAGGGGGCATTGACTAAATTTTTCCGGGTAATAGTGCCGTTGGCAATGATGTAATCCCGAACAACCTTGAGAAACCGGATCTGGGTGAGAGAAAAGGTATTGTGACTCGCGATAAAATCAGCAAATGCTTCTGTCACCCGTTCGGAAAAAGTAACGAGACTGCTGAGTCCCAGAATGTATTTGATGAGGTCGATAAAACGGACGTTCCTGGCGTCATACGCTTTCTGAAGGTTTTCCTCTGTCGGGTAGGGCTCATAATCTGCGAGAGTGTTGGCTAATTTTTCCATCTCCTCGGAACTGATCGTCTCCCCTTGCTTGATCTTTTGAAGGATTTCATTCTCGGTGGCGAGTTTGTTAATCAAAGCTTCGACTTTTTCCTTATATTTCTGGATCGTCAGGCTCTCATGCTTGGCTCCAAACACGATGTATTGCTTCTCTCGGGTGATATCCTGTAAATCCAGGGCATCCTGATCAGGGCTAAAGACTTCATCCCGATATTGCATCAAGGGGGCTAGCTTCTGGGTAAGGTGAGTGAGGGCTTCTTCGTCCGCTTTCCCCAGATAATTATTGTTGAGCACTTCATGGATCAGCTCTTTTTCCTTCTCTACGATATTGACCGTGAGAGGCAGGTCGGAAATCATTTCCTTGAGGGCTTCTTCCATCGTTTCGATTTTCGAATCCTGCTCGTTGGTCTGAGCGAGTTTGGCGGTACTATATTGGATTACTTTGATTTCAAACGACATGGCTTTAAAGTCTTCCCCCGATCTGGTCCGCATCAAAGGAGCAATTTCTCTCCCCAGGAAGATCTTTTTTCCATCTGTCAGTTTCTGCCAGAACATCTCATCCAGCTTGTCTAGCTGGCTGGCAGCATCCATCACGACGACATCACGGGGTGGGAGCTTCGTTATGTCCTTTTTTAGCTCTTCTGTCATGGTGGCTACGATATCGTCCCGGTGGCAGGTTTGGGCTGCTGCCAGCTTTTGGAGTTTTGCTTCAAACAATCGGACTGGGATGGGTCGGGTTGGTGCTTCGATTTTCCCGGCTGGATTCATCTCAAAGTATTCAAAATTCTGCCAGCAGTCGATAATCAGGAAGTTTTCCTTATGGGTGCACCAGGGTTTAATCTTGTTTGGCTCGAGCAGTCTCGTCCCCCGCCCGATCATCTGCCAGAATTTGGTATAGGAGAAGACCGGCTTGGCAAAGACCAGATTGAGGATTTCCCGCACGTCTATCCCGGTATCCAGCATATCGACGCTGATGGCAATCCGGGGGAGGTCTTCATTTTTGAATTGATCCAGGAGTCCTCCTTTGCCATATACCCTGGGATCGTCGGACACGATGACTTTGGCAATTTCTCCTTTGTGCTCCGGGTAGAGGTTGTTGAATTCTTCCTCAATTCTCCTCGCATGTTTCATGGTCATCGCAAAAAATATGGTTTTGCCGGGGAGAGTTCCGCTGTCATCCTTGAGGCACTCTTCCATAAATTCCCGCACAATCAGGGCATTGGTCCCCCGGTTGGTCACCTTTTTTTCGATTTCACTGCCTTCATAGTCGATATCTGCCGGCTCCCTGCCTTCTCTCAGTAGTTTCATTTGATCTTCCAGTGTCATCGTTTCTTTTCGAATCCCTTCCTTCTGGAATTTGGTTTGAATCGTGAGAACCTGGTAGTCTGAGAGGTAGGGAGGATGGTTGTGAATTGCTTCCTCAAAGGTATAGGCAAAGGTTGGGATCCCGTCACTACAATCAAACATGGTAAAGGTATTGTGCTCGATAGCATCTTTCGGAGTAGCGGTAAGTCCCAGCTGGATTCCTTCTAAATAGGTCAGGACATTTTTGTAAACATTATAGATCGACCGATGGCTTTCGTCTGCTACGATCATATCGAAAAAGAAAGGGGATACCGGACAGGGAGAACTTTGGATGAGGTTATACATCGTTTGATAAGTCGCGCAGTAAACTCTTCGGTTGGCGACAAACTCATATTCATCCTTGTTGGGCCATGCGGGAGCATGGGGGAGAAATTCCTTAAAAGCATCCAGGGCTTGGTCCCGCAAAGCGATCCGATCCACCAGGAATAACACTTTTTGTACCCGGTTGGTACGCATCAGGACGTCAATCATAGACACGCACGTCCTCGTTTTTCCGGTACCGGTTGCCATGACGAGTAGGGATTTCCGTTTGCCGTGTTCCAGATTTTCAAATACAGAGCGGATGGCTTCGATTTGGTAGGGGCGGTTGGATATATCCTTGTTGATCAGCTCCTGGGACAGGGGCTTTTCGTTCCTTCGAAGGAACATCATTCGCTCCAGGTCTCCCCGAGTGGGGAAGCCATAAACTTTGTGGGGAGGATAATGGTGGGTATCCCAGTAAAAGATATCAAATCCATTAGAAAAAAAGATAAAGGGTTGTTCTCTTCCTGTATTCTTTTGGATAGCTTCTGCATATTGTTTGGCTTGCTCCATCCCGACTCTAGCGTCCCTTGCCGTTTTCTTGGCTTCGATGATGGCAATGGGCTGGTCGAACTTATCCAGGAGGGCATAGTCGGCAAATTGAATTTCACTGGCAGGTTCAGGGGTGCCATCGGTTGTGGTTGGTTTTTTCGTCCAGATCGAAAGCTCCTGACTGACCTGGTTCGGATCTTGCAAATCCCAGCCAGCCTCTGCTATCTTCCCATCGATCTTATCCCGTCTGGTATCAGCTTCGTTACGGATTATTTGACTCCTTTTTTTATCCCTACAGATTGACAGACTTCCATCGTATTCATAGCAATATTATAAGAAGTTTTCTATTTATTCAAAGCATCATACATTGATTATGGTTGGCAAATCCTAACCCAGCAAGTTATGGTAGGTGAGTGCTTTAGATACCAAACAGCCCTGGTGGGGCCGCTTTACCCAGCATGATCCGATAATAGTTTTTCAAAGAACTTCCTTAAAAACTCTCTGGACAATGGTTCGAAAAACTGAATCGTTAGTTCTCATTATTTACAACTTAATACACGTAAAATACAACTAATCTCAAAATTTAACATCCTCTCCTAGTGAACCTTTCAAGCCTATTTTACAACTTAATATTCACGTAATATATACGTAATGAATACGTAATTGACAGACATTAATTTTCTAATATCCAACATGGTTTTCTAACGCTTCAAGTGTTTTTTATTAGGTTTGTTTTTCTCAAAGCTCGAATTAAATTATCAATTTTGTCTTTCTTTTGATTTGGGGATAAAATCTGAGGCAGTAAATCAAATACCAACAAATCTATATCTTTCCTGGTGGCTGATCCGTAAGTTTTGATGTAATCCAGTATCATCTTTCTGTAATGGTCGTCGTTAAAACCTCTTTGTTTGCTGTATTGACTTTTTTCTACTTCATCAGCAGTGCTTTTGGCAATGAGAGAGGATACATAAATGTTCGGATATCTTCCCTCTACAGCTCCTTTGGCTTTCAACAGGAGAAATTTCTCTTTGTCGATTCGAATATTTTTCTGTACCTTATCTAACAGAATAATGGACCATAAATCGAGATCGGTTCTGGCAATCAGTAATTGGGTATATCGTTCGTCAATAATTTCCCCTCGAATTGTCACATATACTCGATCGCTATGTGAAAAATCATAATCTGGTAAGGGGAAAAACCGTCGCATTTGGGTTTCAAACATCTTTTTGATGCCACCACCCTGAACATCAATCATATTGAGATTGACCATAGCATCTGCAAGAAATCGATTGCGATATACATCTTGGGGTGCATCTTGTCTAATCACATTTTCGACATTACCTGGTAGAAATGAACCAACATTCGTAAAAAGAACTTTGGACGGCGTTTCTACGACGTTAATTCTTCCATATAGGGTGTAATCTTGATGGGCAATACAGTTGTTTAATGCCTCTCGTAGAACCCACGGATCGTATTGGGAGGTTTCTAGTGGGAAGATGGTCCCACTGGGTAGATGCCGAATCGTCAGATTTCTAACATTTTCCAACACTTTTTTTGCATTCAGAAGGTAAGGTGGACCAAAATGCTTGTAATCTTTTTCACGGTTTTTATCATCTTTTAAAATCCAGGATATCATAGCCACAGAAGGTGATAGGAGGGTTGATGATTCTGGTCTTCCAAGAAGAATGATGGCTGCATTGGTTATTTTGCCTTGTAACGTAATCTTGGCTTTGTTAAGAAATGTTGCGTCGTCCCATCCATCTATTTGATTTTTTTTAGCTGGATATTTTTCTTTAAACTCTATTCTGGCTTTTTCTATGGCTTCTGGCTCCAAATCCTCAATGGTTGCATTGGGTACCAGAAAGGAGCTCCAGTCAAAAAGTCTGTTTTGGATCCTGATTCGTTCGATTTCTTCTAAATTGAGTGCTGCAAGGGATCCCCCATTTCTTCCGTAATAATGACCTTCAAATGCCAGTGGGATGCCTTGGGGAGCTGATGGAATCTGGAACATCACCACACGACCCTCAGGCAATATCAACTCATATATTTCTATGAAAGTGATTTGGTTGGTACTTTTATTGGCGATTTCTCCTTTTAGACTATCTAGATCTTTTTGATTTCTTCGGAATTTGCTTCCAACTATTTGGTGGGTTTTATCATCGATGCCAAAAATTAACCAGGCAGTCGGTTGTCCCTTGAGATTTGCTTCATTGGATAGGGCTGAAAAATAGTAACCTATCTTACTAAAATCATAACCATTTTTTGCTTCTTTGAACTCCAGAATCTCATTTTCTGCTGGTTGGGATCGAAGCCGATCTAATATTTCAATTAGTTGTTGATCGGTATAGTTCATGGTTGTGACCACAAAAGGTTTTGCAGGATCTCATGGTTCAAATATGCATAAAATTTATATACGTTGCTAGTCTCATGTATAAAAAAGTAGTATTTTCTATACATGTTGGTTCTTATCGTTTTTGCTTAATATCTTTAGTAGTGCCACATTGATGTAGTAATTGTTTTTTCCAACTGATTCTTTTTTGAGTAGTTGATCCTCAGCCAGTGTGTCTAAATAAGTGGTGGCTGTGATCCTGGATACGTTTAATCCCTTCGTGACTAAGTCTATTTTTGTGTAGGGATATTTGAAAAGAATATTCAGTAAATCAAGGCTGTAGAATTTATATTTTGCCTCCATCTTTGCTTGATAGTCCAGGTAGGCTTGATAGATGTCTTGGATCATGCTAATAGTTTGTTTGGAGGTTGATTCGATCGCATCGAGTATATACAGGATCCATTCCTCCCAGGCAAGCTCTGTGCGTACTTTTTGAAGTAGCTCGTAATACTGATTTTTGTTTTGTACGATGTAGCGACTGAGATAAAGAATGGGGATTGGTAAGAGATCTTTTAGGGTTAAATAGAGAACATTCACGATGCGACCAGTGCGACCATTCCCATCATAAAACGGGTGGATGCTTTCAAATTGATAATGGATGAGTGCCATTTTGACTAGTGAATCAGCAGAAAAGAATTCATCCTCATTGATAAACTTTTCTAGATTGGTCATGAGATTTATGATCACTTCTGAGTCTTGTGGTGGAGTGTAGATTACCTCGTTATATCTGTTCTTCAAAACTGTCCCGGGAAGTGATCGTAGTCCAGGCTCCTCTTCTACTTGTAAATGAGATTGGATTTCGACCATCATATTGGTGGTCAGGATATGTTTTTGCAAGATTAATCTAAATCCTGCTTTTAAGGCCACTTCATAATTCCTGACTTCTTTTGTAGCACTATTGATGAGTTTCTTTTTGAAAATCTCATCCTTAAAAAGTTCATCTTGAGTGGTAATGATATTCTCTATGGCAGAGCTATCTTTGGCTTCTTGTAAAAATAAAGTTTTGATTAGTATTTCTGTCAGTATCTCTTGATTGGGTATTGCACCTAAAATCCCTTTTAATTCCGCTAGATATCGATTAGCAGAGGATTGCTTTTTTAATATCGCTTTTGTTTCCAAATCTACTTTAGGTGGTAAAGGGGCAAGGTTATTTTTCATGTATAAATTTTACCTCTTTTAAGTAAATGTACATCATCATATGTATAAATAAATGGTGTTTTTTATACATGAAGACCAAATCCGATGTTCCCCAATTGCTTCTTGATTTCCTCGGCCAGGATACCCACCTTCCACCCGGGGGTAAGGACAAAGTTGTGTTTCTCGAATCCTACATTTGCTGAATTTAGTTCTGCCATTTCAGCTCCTTACATTCCCAGTCAGCTTCGTTACGGATTGCATACCTCCGCTTTATTATCTGCTGATTGACAATTTTGCTTCTTTCTCATAGCAATATTATAAGAAGATTTCTATTTATTCAAAGCATCATACATTGATTATGGTTGGCAAATCCTAACCCAGCAAGTTGTGGTAGGTGAGCGCTTTAGATACCAAACAGCCCTGGTGGGGGCAAGGGAAAGATTAAACCTAGGAAATAACCTTTAAATGATTGATCTCACAAAAATCTTTTTTATTATGAGTCACTATAGGAATATCTAATAAAAGTGCTGTAGCTGCTATCCATGCATCTGCACATGAAATTGGGTTTCCTTTATCCTTCATCTCTTCTACCACCTCCGCCCATTTATAGCAAAGATGATCGGTAAAAGGATAGACAATAAACTTGCTCAAATACTTTTCAAGATCCAATTTTCTTTTTAATCCCCATTTTTTGGTGATCGTCCAACGGTATAATTCTGCAATAGTCATAAAAGATACGACTAACCTGTTATTATCCACATAAGGCTCATAATGTTTTGCTCTTTCATCTGTTTTCAAGAAGAATGAAATGATACAAGTATCTAATAGTACTGTTTCCAATCCTATTATTCCCTAACCAATTCTTCTTTTCGCCATAAATCAATCGTAGTAATGAAATCATCAATCGGCTCATTTTCTGGCCAAATGTGACAGTATAACGATTTTGTTTGTTGATCTAAGTTCGCTTCATGGAATTTTGCCAAATCATCGATTGATGGATTATCCCAAAAGTATCCTTGATCTTTTTTATCTAAGCTTTCTATTTTTTCAATTTTTATTTTGTTAAAAATCTTGGTAATTGGATCATTTTCCCCTTCCCCCCAAATTCTCACATGATGGCGTAGGTTCTCATAAATTTCATCTCTTTGATCTTCAGTAAAAACACAAGTTATTGGGTTTCCCGAAAAGGGAATTATTTTACACTTAAGGGCATTGATACTAAAATCGGCCATGATTAATTGACCTTCAACTGATTTAACATCTTTGATTGGTAATTTCAATTTATTCTGCATATTAACGATAGATATTTTGGAAATACAAGTTGTTAGAGGGGAGGGTTTGTGGTTGAGATTAAAAGTTACTTGGCTTACCCCTTTCTTTAGAAATTTATCAAACTCATTCCAGTCTTTCATCAATTGATACTCAATATCTTTTATTTCACTATCATCCTTGGACTGGAAGTGATCTAAACTAATTAGTGCCTTTTCTAAAACTTTAATATTTTCCTCTTTTTTTGCAAAAAGAACTTCTTGAGGTTCATGAAAATCGAAACCTAATACAACGGATGGACTACCATGGGTTAATAACACAAACTCAAGGTCAATTGCTTCTTTTGTTATCTTTGTCAGTTGATTTGTTTTGATCAGTATCCGTGTCATGTTTTCAAGCAAATCTCTCAATAATATAGCATTTATACGACTTGGTGTAATATTCTCCCCTTCTAATTTAATTGTTAATATAGGCAGTTCCTGATCCAAAATGCACTCCTTACAAAATTGCTTTAGTTTATATGGTAGTCTTTTGTTGAATTGATTTCAATGGATCGATAGCAGTTGAGTTGGATTTTGCATCCCTATTAAAAAAGTAAAGTCTTAGACAGTAGGGAATCGAATTTCTTATTTAGAGAAGAGCGAGTCAATCCTGGTAGAGGAGTGGGGTAATAACTTTGGTTGGCAAATTCTCACCCAGCAGGTTATGGTAGGTGAGTGCTTTAGATACCAAACAGCCCTGGTGGGGACGCTTTTCTCAGCATGATTCGATAATAGTTTTTCATTTTACTTCCTTAAAAACTCTCTGGACGATGGTTCGAACAACTGAATCGTTAACTCTCATTATTTACAACTTAATACACGTAAAATACAACTAATCTCAAAATTTAACATCCTCTCCTAGCAAGCCTTTCAAGCCTAGAATACTTCTAAAATTACTTCTAATTACTTCTAATAACTTCTAATAACATTTTTCTTGAGTGGTTAGTACCCAAGATGGCATTCTATCAGTTCCGGCATTTCTTATTTGGTTTGTTTTGCCCATAGTGATTTTACCCTGGGGAATTTTCGTGCTTTTTAACACTTAAAAAGATTTACTTTCTTTCTTTCCAACTCTTCTTCATTAATTGGATCATCCTCTAAATCCATCAATAAAATGTTTAATGCATGTCCACGTATTTTATAAACTTTTGAAAGACGACGAACTTCATTGTTTTTGATTAATCTTTTACATTCTTCGGTTTTTTTTAGAATATAAACGCTTAAATGAGTCAGTTGACTGAGTTCTTTGATACTAAAGCCATGATCCAGTCTCAATTGAATAAGAAAAGCCACAACTCTCCTATTACCTTCTGACATGCATTCTTCTTTCCGATTCATAGCAATATTATAAGAAGTTTTCTATTTATTCAAAATTTCGATCTCATAACGACCTTCTTGAACCATATTAGATCCAAAAAATTTAATTTGTGCAAAATTTGGATTGGTTGGATCAGTAGTCTTTCCAACTTGTATGGCGAAAAAAGAAGAAGTTTAAATCATAAAGGTTGTTTATTCTTATATAAATTACTTGCTATTTTATTTTTTAAGCGTAAGCTTCTAGCATAAAGTAAGTAAGTGTGCCAGAGAAACATCATAACACACCGAAGGTTCCCAATTTACATTGCGAGGAGATTGTAATGGTAATGGAGCTTTTCAGGTGTGTTTTTCAGAAATCACTGCATTCAATTACTGCCTCCTATTTTCTATATGAATTTATCGTTGCTAGAAATTAATTATTGGAGGTATTTTCTTATGTTTACTGGCAAATTGTCTACAACCACACCGAGTCAACTTCAGGATTTTTTGACTTGTCCCCAGATGTACAATTTTAAGCATGTCTTGAAGATTCCTGATCCATTGACTGGTGCTGGCTGGCTTGGAATGAAAGTACATGAAACTCTCAATGCTTTCAAGTTGTATCGGGGTTGTCACCAGGAAGAAAAATCAACCACCTGCCTGGATACAAAATTTTGTATAAAATCCTTTTCATCCAGTTTTTTTGAGTTTAATGAACCTAGTTCCAACAAAATCGTGATCAACTGGAAGAAGGAGACCCCACAAAGTTTATATCTCCTTGGTGAGAAATTCGTCACAATCATATTAAAATCATATTCTTTTCGAAATAGTCTTCTCCAGGATACGAGAAATACATATCTTATGCATCTCTTGCGTGATCCAGTCCAAGATACATTTATTCCTTGCGCAGATCCTTCGGACGACACGCTGAGTATTGAATGCTGTTTTGATGGAATTATGCAAAATCATACGATCATTGAATACCATACCTGTAAAAAGTCGTGCAATAAAGCAGAAGTTGAGGCTAAGCTCAAATTTGGGTTATTGGGGATAGCTATTCATATGAAATATTCTCATCCATCGGATCAATCTACTTCTTTTATTTGTTACAACATGATTAAAAAAGCCAATTATCCAATCCTGCAGGTTATGACGTTTGAAAAAAATGATATCGATCGAAAAAAAATCCTAAAATACTTGTATGATATTTGCCTTTTAATTGAAACAAATTTATTTCCACCAAGGGCTACCAACTTCTGTAAAAGCTGTTGCTCCTACATGGATCGATGCAATCTGTTTAACACAAATGAGGTGAACTAGCCATGGGTGTCTATCGGCAAATTAAAGTTTCGTTTTGGACAGATTCTTATGTTGTGGAGCTTCTGCCGGATGTACGGAATCTCTTTATGTACTTGTTTTCCAATCCTCAGACAACCCAATGCGGGATTTATGAATTATCCCTTCGAATGGTCAGTATGCAGTTCGGCTATTCTCTGGACTTGATCCAACAGTGGGTGAATACGCTGGTAACCGATGGCAAGATTCTCTATGATCCAGAAACGCATGAATTCTTGATAGTAAACTGGATGAAGCATAACCCACCGGATAATCAGAATATGCTGGCGTGTGTGAAAAAGGAAATCCGCTTTGTC
>Ga0247841_10003543_pt1 | contig 28634 bp, 25 predicted proteins | sample LaCruzMarch2015__2_FD_192410 | JGI IMG/M metagenome (GOLD analysis project Ga0247841, IMG submission 192410) | Freshwater microbial communities from meromictic Lake La Cruz, Castile-La Mancha, Spain - LaCruzMarch2015_18m | ecosystem: Environmental > Aquatic > Freshwater > Lake | place: Spain... | reverse complement strand
AATAACCCTGTAAATTAGATTCTACCTGGGCACGAGTTAACATTGGGCGTTCAGAATCTTTATCTGAAGTGTCACCAATTACACCAGTAAAATCACCAACAATTAAAACAACCTGATGGCCTAATTCCTGAAAATCACGCATTTTAAGAAGTGTAACTGCCCGGCCAATATGAATATTAGGACTGGTCGGGTCAGTGCCCAACTTTATTCGCAATTTTCTACCAGATTTCAGTGCCGCTTCCAAATGCGCTCTATCAACAATTTGATCAACACCACGTGTCAATAATTGTTCTATTTTTTGTGGGTCGGTATTTATTTTCATAGTTTTATATTGTCATCCCGAACTTGTTTCGGGATCCCATCGATTTATCACTCCCATTCGCTTGATAAATCTTTAAAACTGGGATTAATTGTATTTATTAAATTAATTTTCCAACCACGATGCCAATTTTTTAATTGTTTTTCTCTTGCAATGGATTGCGAAATATTAGAAAAACTTTCATAATAAACTAACTTGTGTAAGTTATATCTTTTGCTAAAACCTTTTATTAAACCTTGTTGATGTTCAGAAATTCTTCGTTCTAAATTATTCGTAACACCTATATATAAAACTGCATTATTCTTGTTTGCAATAATATATACATAAAAATTACCACGACGCATAAACTTTGAGATCCTGAAACAAGTTCAGGATGACAATTAATCCGACTGTTGTTTTAGTTTGTCAAGTTTTTCTTGGGCTTCCACTAATTTTTGTTTCTCTTTGGCTATCACAAAAGCCGGAGCATTGCCAACAAACTCCTGATTACTGAGCTTACTTTCCAAAGACGAAACATATTTTTCAGTTTCCGCTATTTCTTTTTCTAAACGAACTTTGTCTTTTACCAAATCTACAGCGCCGGACATATCAACAAACACTTCAACGCCATTTTGTACAAAACCAATAGAGTTAATTGGTTTAATAGTTGATTTGTTGATTTGTAATGTATCTAGACGTGCCAACGCTTTAATAATTTCCGCATTTTGTTCTAATAATTTTAGCTGTTTGCCAGCGCTAATTATCACATTTAATTTTTTGGCTGGCTCAATTTTATTGTCAGCACGGATAGAACGAATACCAATGGTTATATTTTGAATTAGCTCAAAATCTTTAATGGATTCCCTGCCTGCCGGCAGGCAGGCTCCATTCCCCGCCTTGGGCGGGTCGGTCGGGATGACAAACAAAGGCCACTGCTCAACCATGATAATTTTATCCTCTCCATAAATTTCACTCCAAATCTGTTCGGTCACAAATGGCATAAACGGATGCCATAATTTTAAAATGGTATTTAAAATGTAATTTAAAATTTCGGATTTTTTTTCTTCCACTTTAGCAATCTCCAAATACCAATCAGCTAAATCGCCCCAAGTAAAATCACGCAAAGTTTCACCGGCAAAAGAAAAATTATATTTCTCAATATTATCAGTAACTTTTTGGATTGTTTCGTGCAGTTTGCCCAAAATCCATTCATCGGCCAAAGTTTTTGCTTTCGGTTTTTTAACCTCGATTTTTGGATTTTCTACAGTAAGCAATATAAACCGACTAATATTCCAAAGCTTATTGGTGAAGTTACGAAACCCAGCAATTTTTTCCTCTGACAAACGCACATCAGCGCCAGGTGAAATACCTAAAAGCAATGACAAACGCACCGCATCAGTACCATATTTGGCGCATACATTCAATGGATCAATCATTGTTTCAGGTTTGGATTTGCTCATTTTTTCTCCATCTTTATCTAAAACACGTGCATGTAAATATACTTTTTCAAAAGGAATTTCTCCTAACGCATAAGTAGACATCATAATCATACGCGCCACCCAAAAAAATAAAATATCAAACATGGTTTCAAGTACGGTAGTCGGATGAAATACAGATAAATCATTCGCCTCAGGTTTAGGCCAACCTAAAGTGGAAAAAGTCCACAGTCCGGAAGAAAACCATGTATCTAACGTATCTACTTCTTGGATCCAGCCATCGCCGGCAGGCGGATTAATATCACAAAAAACTTCATCGCCTTTATACCAAACTGGAATTTGATGTCCAACCCAAAGTTGGCGGCTAATACACCAATCACGCAAATTATCTATCCAATGAAAATAAATTTTATCAAAACGATCGGGAATTATTTCGATTTGTCCATTATTTACCACTTGTTGCATTAATTTTTTTAGAGTTACTAATTGTTTATCTTTAAACCCCTCAATCGGATGGCTCTTCGATTGGTTAAAAATAAATTCTTTGTTGACATCAATAAACCACTGTTTAGATGGAATTGGCTCAATAGTATTTTTACACCGGTAACAAATTGATAAATTGTGTTTATAATTTTCTTCAACATGATCAATAAGCCCCATTTTTTCCATATCCGCGACAATAGCCACCCGCGCCTCGGACGTGGTCATACCAGCATACTTGCCACAATTGTCCATCATTTTGCCGTCCTCATTAATAATTTGCTTGAGAGGCACGCCATGACGCTGAGCAATTTCATAATCAGTAAAATCATGGGCTGGAGTAACTTTAACTGCACCCGTGCCAAAATTGATATCCACCGCTTCATCAGCCACAACTACAACTTCGAACTCTCCTAATACACCAGGAATCATATATTTTTTACCAACCATTTTTTGATAACGCTTGTCCTTAGGATTAACTGCTACAGCCGTATCACCTAATTTTGTTTCTGGACGTGAAGTAGCCAAAACAAATGGCCCATATTTAATCCAATAAAATTTTCCAATTTCTTCTTCATGTTCGACTTCGTCATCAGCCAAAGTGGAGTGACAATGCGGACACCAATTAACAATTCTAAATCCTCGATAAATTAAACCATCATCATACATTTTCTTAAACATGGTGCGCACGGCTAAATTCCGATCTTCATCCCAGGTGTAGGCCTCACGACTCCAATCTAAACTAGAGCCCATTTTACGCACTTGATTGCGAATATTATCTTGGGATTTTTTTATATAATCTTTTACTTTCTCTACATATTTCTCTCGACCCAAATCATGTTTCGTTTTCCCATCTTTGGATAATAATTTTTCCACAACAGCATTAGTGGCAATCGCGGCGTGATCAGTACCCGGCAACCATAAAGTTTTATCGCCCTTCATGCGGTGGTAACGAATCATCATATCCTCAATAGCAAGCATCATGGCATGCCCGATATGCAATGAACCTGTGGCGTTGGGCGGAGGTAAAATAATGGTAAACGGCTGGGCGTCTTTTTTAGTAATACCCTTTTCAACACAAACATCTGGGTTAAAAAAACCGCTTTTTTGCCATTTTTCATAGATATTGTCCTCGTATTTTTTTGGCTCGTAGGCCTTGTCTAGTTCGGGCATAACTTAAAAAATTTGACACCAAAATGTGTATAAATTACTCTATAATTATACTAAAATACGCTAAAAAGTGCAAATATGACCAAAAATCACGCTTCTAGCGATGAATTGTTTATCCACACCCGGTCTTTTTGGCGCCATTGACATAAAAACCAAGAGCTGATATAGTATGGTGTTGTTTGTTTAGATCCTTTAACCAAAAAATAAGAAATGGGGTGACATAGTGAACGAGCTAACAAATTCGGAGAAAAAAAACGGCTCGAGTAGCAGAGAGCAAACACGCACTATTACACTCAAGTCGGAAGCAGCCACAGGAAGATGGCTGTGGTCGATCGCAATTTTAATTGGCTCAATTCTAGGAACCATTTATGCGGCGGCTACACAAAAATGGATCGGCGCGGCGGTTCTTGGTCTGGTTTGCATTATTGCTGTTATATATTTTAGCTATATTACTAAACAGCGCGGCGAACTACGAAAGGAGCGGGAGAGGCTCCTGCGAGAAAGTACTTATGCAAAATGGAAAATGGCCAATAAAAGATAATCGGGTAACGCTTCCTCCGTTACCCTTCCCTACTGTGTTCATCTGTCGCAGGTGAATAGAATAGAGAGAGCAAAACCCAGGAGAGAGAACAAATAATTATGCTTAACGAGTCGGAGCAGATAAAGAAAATCCTGGCTGATCGCAAATATTTGCTGATCGCTCTGCGCCCAAATGCCGATGGCGATGCTATTGGTAGTGCGCTCGCGCTTAAAATAGCGCTGGAAAAACAACATAAGCAAGTGGATATTGTTTGTGGTGGTTTTGTGTTGCCAAAAAATCTAAAATTTTTGCCGCAAGCCAACCAAATCAAAGACGCTCTTACTCATTTACAAAAATTTATTATCAAAGTGGATGTCTCTAAAGCCAAAATTGAAAGTTTGAGCTATGACATCAAAGACAACTGGCTTTCAATTTATCTAACTCCACAAAGTGGTGTAATCACCAAAAATGAATTGCGTACTGCACAAACTACTTTTAAATATGATTTAACTTTTACAATTGGAACGCCGGATTTAGATTCTTTAGGAGAAATTTTTCACAACAATACTGATTTATTTTATCGTGTACCAGTAGTTAACATTGATCACCATGCTGGGAACGAATCTTACGGACAAATTAATTTAGTAGAAATCAATGCTTCATCTAACGCTGAAATTACGTACAAAATAATTCAAACGCTAGGCGAAGAATTAATTGATGCCCAAGTAGCTACAGCACTGTTAGCTGGCATGATTGTAAAAACAAAAAGTTTTAAAGCGCCCAACGTGACGCCCTATGCTTTAAATTTAGCTTCACAGCTAATCAATTTAGGTGGAGAACGAGACCAAATCATCCAAAATTTATATCGTACCAAAACAATTGCGACTTTAAAACTCTGGGGTGCTGCTTTGACCCACTTAGAACAACATCGGCCATTGGGGCTGATTTCCACTATGATTACCCGCGATGACTTTGCCCGTTCCGGCGCCAGCGAAGAAGATTTGAGCGGTATTATCGAGGAACTATTAATTAATTCTCCAGAAGCAAAAATGATTTTAGTGATGTATGAGGATGGTGATGATAAAGATTCCAAAGATGTGTGCGCAATTTTACACACAGAAAAAGACTTCGATGCCAAAACCCTACTCGCATCATTCAGTCCAGAAGGCAATAAAAAACAGGCACGTATTGTTACAAAAAACAAAACATTAAAAGAACTAGAACAAGAAATCATCTTCGAACTAAGTAAAAAAATTCCGATCTAAAGTCGGAATTTTTTTATTTTAACAACTTAACTAAATTAAAGGCTTCCCTGTCATATCCTCCGGTTGATCCAAGCCCATTAACTTCAAAATCGTAGGTGCAACATCAGATAACATCCCAACTGGCGGTAATAAACTTAAATCATTTTCTGGTGGATCGCCAGCCGGCCCAGCCTGACCCTGCAAATCTTTGCTCACAATAATAAACGGCACAGGATTGGTAGAGTGTTCTTTGTCCATTGCACCAGTCTGTAAATTTATGACTTCTTCACCGTTGCCGTGGTCAGCAGTAATCGCCACTGCCCCACCCATAGCCAAAACATGATCAACAATTTCACCCAAACATTTATCCACCACCTCACATCCTTTAACAGTAGCGTTAAAATCGCCAGTATGCCCAACCATATCCGGATTGGCAAAATTTACTACTATAAAATCATATTTTTTGCTTTCAATCCCCTTCACTACTTCTTTGCCAATTTGTACAGCTGACATTTCTGGTGCTTCGGCAAAATTTGCTACCCGCAAAGACGGCACTAACATTCGCTCTTCGCGTGGGAACGGCTGCTCTATCATGCCGTTTAAAAAGAAAGTCACGTGTGCATATTTTTGTGTTTCCGCCACATGCAATTGTGATAAACCGGCCTTACTGACTGTTTCGGCCAAAGAATTATGAACAATTACCGGCGGATAAGCCACTACAGCTGGAAGATCTTTTTCATATTCCATCATAGTCACAAAAAATAAATCATTAACATAATCACGTTTGAATTTATCAAACCCAGGTAAAACAAAAGCTTTGGTCAACTCACGCGCGCGATCTGGACGATAATTAAAAAATATCACAGCATCGCCATTACGCACAGTGGTAAGTGGATTGCCTTTTTTATCGGTAATAACAGTTGGCAAAAATTCCTCATCAAAATTCTTTGCTTCATACGACTCCGCAATAGCTTTGGCTACATCCGTATTTTTTCTTTCCGCTTGCCCTAAAGCAATGGTATTATACGCTTTTTCAATTCGATCCCATTGATTATCACGGTCCAAAGCGTAAAACCGACCACAGATGCTAGCAACTTTTCCAACTTTCAATTCATCCATTTTTTTCTGAAGAGTAGCCATAAATTCCGCTCCGGAATTAAACAAACAATCACGGCCATCTAAAAACGCATGTACAAAAACTGGCTCTTTTAATTTCTGATCACTGCATAATTTTAATAAAGCGTGCAAATGTTCGTCGCTAGAGTGGACTTTACCAACCGAAACTAAACCAACCAAATGTAATTGCGATTTGTTTTTCTTGACGTGTTCTAGCGCGTCTAAAAAGGCTTTATTGGTAAAAAATGAACCATCACTAATATGTTGATTAACACGCGGACAAGCCTGATAATAAATCCGCCCCGCTCCAATATTTAAATGCCCCACCTCGGAATTTCCCATTTGTCCAAACAACAAACCAACCTCTGAACCGGAAGCATACAAAGTCATAGTTGGATATTCTTTGAGGTACTTGGTAAAATTTGGCATGCTAGCACGCGTAACAGCATTACCATCGGAATCAGGCGCTACTCCAAAACCATCCAAAATCGCCAATACTGTTGGTTTGTAATTAAAAGCCATAATATTAAATTAACGATTTTCCGGTCATCTCTTTTGGTTTTGACAAATTCATCATTTTAAGTAAGGTTGGTGCGACGTCTGCTAGTTTACCAGAAGAAATTTTTTTCTTAGGAGCAATTTTTAAATTCTTAAAAAATGTTGTCGTTCCAACAAAAATACACGGCACTGGATTGACAGAATGCTCTGTGTCAATTTCACCGGTTTTCAAATTTATCATTTCTTCAATATTTCCATGATCAGATGTCACAATCCCATGCCCACCGGATTTAATTAACGCAGTTATCACACGCTCAACCTCGCTGTCGATTGTTTTTATCGCCACTTCGCCGGCTTTTAGGTCACCTATGTGTCCAACCATATCTGGATTTGCAAAATTTACACAAATAAATTCGTACTCTCCGCTACTAATAGCTTTTACCACTAAATCAGCCACTTCTTTGGCGCTCATTTTTGGATTTTCCGCATAACTGGTAACAATTTTAGATTCTACTTTAATCCAACGTTCATCGCAAAAATGTTGTGCATAACCACCATTAAAAAAGTATGTCACATGAGCAAATTTTTCCGACTCAGCGATATACATTTGTTTGAGCGGACACAAAATTTGTACTAAACTATTTTCCACATCACGACTAGGATAAGCAGTCAAAATTCCAGGCAAATCCGGACCAAAATCTGTCATCGCCATAAATCGAATATTCTTTGGTAAATGAACCCGTTTAAAAGCTCCTGGATTCATTTTTTCAAAATTTTCCTGAACAAACACCTTGGTCAGTTCCCGTGCCCGATCAGAACGCAAATTGAAAAAGAAAATCACATCGTTGTCTTCTATCTTAGCAACTGGTTTTTTATTATTTATAATTACAGTCGGAGCCGCAAATTCATCGGATTCGCCTTTATTGTATGCCTGCAACAAAGCATCGTGTGCATTGGCAGCAGTAAAGCCTTTGCCTAAAATTATCGCTTCATAAGCACGCTGAATTCGTTCCCAATTTTTACTACGATCCATGGCATAAAACCGACCCATTATTGTGGCAATTTTTTCATTACCATAAAAGTGATCCTCTAATTTATGTAAAAAATCAACTGCGTCGTGTTGACCAGAATCACGACCATCTGTAAATAAATGTAAATAAACTTTTTTAATTCCTTCGCGATGTAATAGATCCAAAAGAGCATATAAATGTTCTGGGCAAGAATGCGCACTATTGTGGTTAGATAATAATCCCATCAAGTGCACAGCGGTTTTATATTTTTTTACATGATGCAAAGCTTGGTGAAAAGCCGAATTTTTAAAAAAAGTACCATCTTTAATTGAATCAGAAATATACACCGCGTCCTGTTTTACTACTCGACCTGCTCCTAAATTTAAATGACCAGCTTCGCTATTCCCCTCTTCACCACGAAATAAACCAACCGCTTCACCGTGGGCGGTCAATTGAGTGTGCGGAAATTTTTTCAACCAACTAAAATAATTCGGCGCATTTTCGGGCGTAATAGGATTACCTTTATTTTTAGGATTAGCTATTCCCCAGCCATCCATGATAATAAGTGCTGTAGTTTTATTTTTTGCCATAATTTTTATAATCCAAGTTCCAATTCAATTTCCATTAAACGATTATACTTTTCTACCCTTTCTGAACGGGACATGGAACCGGCTTTGATATATTCGGCATTAACAGCCACGGCCAAATCGGCAATAAACGTATCAGTGGTCTCGCCGCTTCTATGCGACACAGCTACCTGATAACCAAATTTTTTGGCAGTCAAAATAGTTTCCATCGTTTCGCTCAAACTACCAATTTGATTGACTTTAATCAAAATCGCATTGCCGACTTTTTCTTTTATGCCTTTTTCTAAACGCTCAATATCAGTCACAAATAAATCATCGCCAATAAGCGCAACCTTTTTACCTAATTCTTTAGTTAGAATACGCCAACTATCCCAATCGTCTTCGGCCAAACCATCTTCAATTGTGGCAATCGGATATTTTTTTACCCATTGATCTAAAACCGCAATCATTTTTTCCGCGCGCCACCCCTGTTTTTTACTGACAAAATAATAATTGCCCTTATGAAAAAATTCTGAAGAAGCTAAATCAAGACCCAAATAAACATTTTTACCTGGTACAGCTCCAGTATATTTAATGGCTTCAATTATTACTTGTAAAGCACGCTCATTGTTCAAAAGTTCGGGAGCAAACCCACCCTCGTCACCAACAGCTGTAGAATATCCTTTTTGTGATAAAATATTAGCCAACGCATGAAAAACTTGCGAACCCATACGCACTCGTTCACGGAATTCTTTATGACGCGGAATAATCATAAATTCTTGGATGGTTAATCCGTTATCCGCATGCCGACCGCCATTTAAAATATTCATCATTGGCATTGGTAAACGATACCCCTTTTCCGGAATTTTATACGCATGACGTAAATAAGCATACAATGGAACATTAACAGCCAAAGCACCAACGCGAGCACAAGCCAACGATACCGCCAAAATCGCATTTGCTCCCAAATTTGACTTATTTTTTGTACCATCCAAAGCAATCATTTTTTTATCGATGTCTTGAATTTTTGTTACATCCATTCCAACTAAAACTTTGGCAATTGCAGTATTTACATTTTTAACCGCTTTTAATACACCCTTACCGCCATAACGCTTACCGCCGTCGCGCAGCTCTAGTGCTTCATGAGTGCCGGTAGACGCACCAGATGGTACTTTTGCAATACCAAAAATACCATTTTGCAATGTTACTTTGGCCTCAACTGTTGGATTTCCACGCGAATCCAAAATTTCACGGGCAATAATTGATTTGATTTTCATAGTATTAATTAGTATTATTAGTAGGTATATTTTACCATTTTTTAGCCATTGTTGGCAACACCACATGCCTAAACAAAAACGAGCGTTTTCGGACGCTCGTTTTACGTTTAATGTTCAATTACCAATTGGACAAAAGCTCAAAAACTATATTTACATTCATCACAACATCACGACTGCCGGCAGCTACAGTTTCTGGGCCAGCACCAATGCCTCCACCACCCAAACCACCAATAGAGGAGTCCATGGCTTTCATTGGATAATAATCATTAGCACCCTCATATTCGTTATAAGATACGACCCCACCTAATTTTACACCTAACTTATCAGCCAAGTCAGTTGCTTTAATACTAGCGTCATTCAATGCTTTATCACGCGCTGCACTCTTTAAATCTTGTGAATCATCAATGGTGTAGCTCAAACCAGAAACCGTAGTTAAACTATATTTGCCAACCAAACCTAAAATCTGAGAAATTTTAGTTAAATCTCGAATCTTGATAGTTATATTATTTTCTACCCTGTAACCATTTAACTGCTGCCCTTTGTCAGAAGTATAATTATACTCTGGATAAACACGATAATCACTTTGCAAATCTTTATCATCAATACCAAAAACTTTTAGGTCAGCGAAAACTTTATCCATCACTTGCTTATTTGCACTCTGTGCCTTGGATACATCTTTATCAATATTGGAGTAGCCCAAAGTTGTCATGGCGATATCATTGTTACCACTTACTTTTCCATAACCATTTATCATAATTGTACGCTCCATCTTGTCTGCGTGGCCGATGGTCTCAAACTTTTTAATATTATTACGCATGAGTGTACCTACATAAAAAATCAAGTAAACAATAAATACGCCAAATAATGTTAGCAAGATCTTTTTACCAAAACCATGGCAACCGTGGTGTTTACCGCAACCGCAATGACAGTCGCCTCCACACCCACAGCCGCAACCAGCGTCTTTTGACGCCGAACTTTTTAATAACGGCATAAATATTTCTCCCTCCATTTCTTTAACGTGTGATAAAGAAAAGGAATTAATTTTTAAAAAATTGAAAACTTTTTTACAACTTGGATACCCGGCAAGTTTTTCCCAGATAAAAACTCTAACATCGCTCCACCGCCGGTTGAAACCAGATCAATATCATTTAATAAATCTAATTTCTGCAAAATCTCCACAGTTTCACCACCGCCACATACTCCAAAGGCCTTACCTTTAGCACGTCCGGCGATTAGCCTAGCTAAAGCGTAAGTGCCGTGCTGATATGGTGGTTGTTCAAAATAACCCAACGCTCCATTCCATACAATAGTATTAGCCTTTTTTAGATAGCGCGCAAATAACTGCACGGTTCTAGGACCAATATCTAAAATACTTAATTTTGAATTTTTTAATTTAAAATTCAAATTAACATCAACTGTTTGGGCGTCACGACCATTGGTTTGGCCGACCACTACGTCTACTGGTAAAACCACCTTATCATTATTACCATATAACAAAGCTTCTTTTTTATATTTTTTGTCTATCAAGGATGCGCCCACTGATCGACCGCTCGCCCACCAATAAGTGTTGGCAATACCACCACCTACCAAAATATGACTGGCCTTAGGTAATAAATTTTTCAACACAGGAATTTTTGTGTCCATTTTTACCCCTCCCAAAACTATAACTAATGGTTTTTTTGGTTGAGAAATAATACGCGTCAATCCAGCAATTTCATCTGCTAACAATAGGCCAGCATAAGTTGGTAAAAATTTAGCCACTCCGGTTACTGATGCACTATTGCGATGAGCGACAGCAAAACCATCAAGCACGAAGACATCGGCTAAACTAGCCAGTTGTTTAGCGACCGCACGCGTGTTTTCTTCTTCACCTTTAACAAAACGAATATTTTCTAAAAGGGTAATTGGCGCGTCGCCAATTTTTTCTTTTTCCATCAAATCGCAAAAATTGACTTTTTTACCAATAATTTTTTCCAATGCGCTGGCTACAGGTTTCAGGCTTAATTTTTTATCAACACCACTAGGTCGACCCAAATGACTAATTAAAATCACTTGCGCGCCACGAGTTAACAAATATTTGATAGTATGCAAACTCTTACGAATTTTGAAATCGTCAATCACTCGGCCGGATTTCAATGGTACATTAAAATCTACACGTACCAAAACGCGTTTTTTAAAAAAAATTTTTCTTTGATTAATTGTTCTTAACTTCATGTGATATATTATACCACAAAAACAATCAATAAACAAAATTAATCTGACAGAGCGTCATAACCAGCTTCATCCGGCCATAAGTAATGCTCAAATGTCCATTTAGCCAAATCACGTGCTTCAGTAAATCGTGTTTCGTTGCTGGCTGCTCCCAAAACAACTACTCGAATCGCATGGCCTTGTTCGTCAGTTAAACGCACTACAAAATTATAATCCGATTCAGCAATATATCCAGTCTTTCCGGCAATTTGCACTTTTTTAAAATCACTTGGAATCCAATGAGTCAGTAGCCAATCAGTACTCCACACACGACGTGGCTTTTGACCGATTGGGTTGCCGTAATACTCCGGTGTCTGCAAAGCTGTCGTGATTTTTTCTTGTTGTAGAGCAATTTTCAACAACCTGGCAACATCTTCGGTGCGCGCCATATTACGATTATCTAGCCCAGTAGGATCGACAAATTGAGCAGAATTTAAATTTAATTTCTTCGCTTTTACATTCATTAAATTAACAAACTCATCCATGGTGTAACCGCTCGCCCTTACCAAAACATTGATGGCGCTATTAGATGAGCCGACAAGAGCAATATTAAACAGATCAGACAATTTATATTTTTCTCCAGCATTGATATGATGGCTGGAAGAATCAACATCTTCCGCTAATACTACGGTCGTACTGGATAAATTCATCGGTAAATCCAGTAGCACCAAAACTGACATTAGTTTAGTTATACTAGCCAATGGCCGCACTTCATTTTTATTTTTTTCAAATAAAATCGTGTCCGAATTATCATCAACCACCAAAGCTGATACAGCTGAAGTAGTAGCATTGTAAAAAGAATTATCTTTGGCCAATGGCACTGTCGGGCGCGCTTTAGGTAAAATAGCGGGCGTGATATCGCCGCCAACTTGAGCTTGTGCCACTTGTGATTGCGGTAAAGATAAAAACTGCGGATTAGTTTTAAATTCAAAAGAAATCGAACCAACAAAAAGAGCTACCACACCTACGAGCATGGCGCCGAAAGAAAAAACAAAATTTAAAATTTTATCGCGCGACCACATAATCATTGGCTAGACTGGTTTAGAACGTTCACAATATGCTCGTGATTATGGAGTTTATCATAATCCGGCAATTCTGACAAATTATTTAGCCCTAAATGACGCAAATAATCCATAGCAACTTCAAATGTCGGTAATAAATTTTTCGGGTCCTCAACTTCTTTTACCAAGCCACGCATTAAAAGATTGCGTAGAATTAACGAACAATTCACACCGCGAATTTGTTCTAATTCTGGCTTGGTAATGGGTCCGCAATAAGAAATTACAGTCAAGGTTTCCAACTGTGGCCTGGTTAATTCGCCCGACACTTCGGCCTTAAGAAAATTCTCTGCCGCCTCGCGATTATCCGGATTAGATACCATTTGCCACTCGTCGCTATTTTGAACAATGATAATACCAGAATTGGCGGTATTGTATTTTTCACGCAATTCATTCAATGCAGATAAAATTTCATTTTCACCAATATTAAGCGCTTTAGATAATTTTTTTATTCCCAACGGTTTAGAAGCGACAAATAAAATTGTTTCGAGTTTAGATAAAATTGACATAAATTACAAAATAATTACGATTTTAATTTATCTATTTGATCTTCCAAATATATTATAACCGACAAATCAGTTTTGGTGCCTACCGGCAACTCAACAGAATCAACCTCAGATATACTACCGCCAATCAAGGCATGAAAGGCCACGCTCTTTGCAAGTAATTTATCAGTAATCCCTTCGGATAAACCCGCCGATTGATAGTTCCGAACAATTTCATTTACTTTAGTTCTTGCTATTTTGGCATCGAATCCTTTATCCAAAAATTTCTTTTCCAGGGCATCTCGTAGCTTAAAAACTTTTGATTCAATTTCTTCTCTCAACTTAACATGCTCTTTTAAATCTTTGAGTTTTTTATTTAAAAATTCTACTACTGATAAATCACCCTCCAAATCCGGCAAAAGTTTACTGGCATCATACGGGGTGCTAATTAGAAGAGTGTGAATCGAGGCATACTGCGTCAAATCCTTTCCTTTCAATTCTGGAATATTCATATACTCCTCGGCTAATTTATGAAAATACATTAGTTCCTGATCTTTGCCTACTATACCGCCAAATTCTCCTCTAATTTCAATAATACTATTTCGAACCGAGTTCGCTTCTTCGGATGCAGTATCCCATTTTTTGATAAGCTCATCGCTTTTTAACCACTTACGTAAATCTGGATTGTACGGAAAATTTGGCTTTGAAGAATCTGACGTCATAAATTTAAATACTTTTAATTTGCATTGACCCAAAAGAATCTCCTTGGCTCACATAGGCCTGGCCGTCTTTAATAATTTCTAACAGCGCTAGAAAACTAACAATCACCTCCGTACGATTGGCCGCATCGCTTAGTAATTCACCAAAATTTATAGTTTTTCTGGATTTAATTAAATCGTAAATTGAGGTAATTTTTTGTTTAACGGAAATAGAATGATCGATGGTAGCAATTGGTAAAGGCGATATCGGACGAAGGCGTAATACTAAAGCGGTAAATGAATTATACAGATCAGCAGTTTGCGCGTTTTGAGGCAAAATAAATCCTTCAGGTTTTACCGGTGGCTCCACACGGCCGTAGGCAATTCGATTTTGATTCCATAAAATTTCCACTTTTTTACTGGCCTCCACATATTGCTGATACATTTTTAACTGATCAGCCAAAGACGGGCCCTCGTCTTCTTCCGGATACAAATATGGCAACAAATTTTTGGACTTCAAATAAACCAGTTTGGTCGCGATCACCAAAAAATCCGCGAGTTCTTCTGAACGTCCAGCTTCTAAGGTATCCAAATGCTTCAAAAATTGCTCGGTCACTTGGGACAGAGCAACTTCAGAGATATTCATTTTTTCCAATTCCACCAGTTGTAACAGTAAATCCAGCGGACCTTGGAATTTTTCTAATTTTATATTAGACGACATAAATCATCGCATCCCCCCACCAATACAAGAAACTGAATGATAAGGCATTAACACTCCTTTAATTAATTCAAACTCTTCATTATTATTGCCAAGATTCTTTATCTGATTAATACACCTACGTTGGATCATTCTTTTTGTTTCAGAACACTTACCTACACAATTGCTAACACAGCTCAAGGAGTTAGGAACACACCAGCCTGATTGGCAAGTCGGAGAATCTAAGCATTCTTTGCCTCCATCGTCAAACTTATAGCAAAAAAAATCTGGCCAACCATCCCAACCACTCCATTTATATCCAATTCCCACGCATTTATTTTCTAAAAAAGAAAAAATATAACTAGCATGCCCTGTTACAGGCATATCAGTGTAGCATTTCCACAACCCATTACTAATTTCAGCTGGGCAATACTTTAAAATAAATTTTTGCGTTTCTTTCAGTGATGAATACTCTGCTTTATTGTTAATTATCAGTCTCTCCGCATACTTTAAATCTGTTCTTATTTCAAAATTCATAAACCACGCTAAATCAGTTAGTTGCCTACGAAAAACAAAACTAAAGAAAATAACTAACACTAGAAAAATAACAGCTACCCTTTTCTTGGTCATAATTATTATTTAAACGGCAAGGTGGCCTGGCGGCTGGCAATCCACTCTACCCATTTTTTTATTCCCAACCGTGTCAATTTTACTTCCTTGATAAACCATTTTTTGGGCGTGCGGATGCCATAACCAATCAATAGTCCTTTATCAATCAACCGCTCTAAACATTTGGTGATAGTATTAACCGCGTCTTTCTGTTTTATCTTTTTATCTTTATAAAATACATTAAAAACTTTGCGCCCAACTTTCTCCCCCTTGCGGGCAAAACATTCTTTTAAAATGTAGCGTTGGAGGAGAGAAAACATATTATCTTATTTTTATATTTGCATCTTTTAACGCACTATCTGGTAATTCGGACGGCGCACCCATCATGAGGTCGCGCGCATCACCGGTTTTGGGGAATGCGATTACTTCGCGGATATTGTCTTCACCCTGTAAAATCGCCACTAGCCGATCCAACCCCAACGCAATTCCACCGTGCGGCGGCACGCCAAAGGTAAACGCTTCCAAAATATGACCAAAACGAATATTAATATCTTCATCAGACACGCCTAAAATTTGGAAAATCTTTTTTTGCAAAGCGTGATCAAAAATTCTCATACTACCGCCGCCCACTTCAAAACCGTTCAGTGCCAAATCATAGGCATAGGAGCGCACTTTCTCCGGCGATTTATCTAATAATTCTAAATCTTCATCTTTCGGCCGAGTAAATGGATGGTGCTCGGAAACCAGTTCGCCATTTTCACTTTTGCCAAACAACGGGAAATCCACTATCCAGCAAAATGCCAATTCAGTTTTATCTTCTTTATTTTTTCTCAAATCCGGTTTATCAGAATTATATTCTGCCATCGCCTCGGCATGGGTCAAACGCGGGAAAGGTTTTTGCTGAATTTTTAAATTCGGAAATTGTTTTTCCACCATTTCTGTGACCATTTCTTCCATAACTGCTAAAATATCTTCTTGATCTAAAAACGATGCTTCCACATCAAGCTGGGTAAATTCTGGCTGGCGATCACCACGCTGATCTTCATCGCGAAAACAACGCGCAATTTGAAAATATTTTTCCACACCAGAAACCATTAATAATTGTTTAAATTGTTGCGGTGATTGCGGTAAAACATAGAATTTGCCCGGATAATTGCGCGATGGCACTAAAAATTCACGCGCTCCTTCCGGCGTGCCATTGGTAACATAAGGAGTTTCTACTTCCCAAAAACCTTTAGCAGTCATGTAATTGCGCAAAAAATGATTAATACGATGGCGCGCTTCCAAATTCTTCTTCATGCGTTCGGAGCGTAAATCCAAATAGCGATATTTTAAACGCAACTCTTCGGAAATAATTTTGGTGTCTTTATCTATTTCAAACGGTGGAGTTTGCGCTTCAGATAAAATAATTAAATTTTTTGCTAAAACCTCCACCATACCAGTGGGCATTTCCGGATTTTGTTGTTTGGGACCACGCGGATTAACAATGCCACGAATTTTTACCACCCATTCCGGCCGCACGCGTTTTAATTCTTCCTGTGATTTTTCATCTAATTCACTGGGGACCCCAATTACTTGCACAATCCCCGCCCGATCACGCAAATCCAAAAACACAATCTTGCCCATGTTGCGCCGAGCATTTACCCAACCTTTTAAAGTTACCTCCTGACCAACTTTGTTTGATGTTTCTGTGGATAGTGTACGCATAAAAATATTATTTTTTACTTTTTTGATACAGTAACTCCTTTTTTAAATCATCCATTCTTTTCAAAAATATCTTTTCCAAATCTTTTACTCCAAATTTTTCAGCAGCCAGTAAAACGCCAAACAAAGCACTCCCAATTCTCTTCTCAATTTCTTCTTTACCTTTTTTACACTCAACTGCGACCCATAATTTAGTAGCGGATTCATGCATGCCCAAAACAACTTCATTGCCAGAATCAATTTTACCAGCAATCTTTTCAAATTTTCTATTAAGTTCTACAGTAATTTTTTTAGCACGGTTTATTGACAACATACTTTTACGCAAACAACTCCGCCATTTCCACTAACCGATGTGAATAGCCCTCTTCATTGTCATACCACGCCACTACTTTCACTAAATTTCCACCCACAACATTGGTCAAAGGCAAATCAACAATTGATGAATATGAATTACCAACATAATCCGATGAAACAAGCGGTTCCTCGGTACAAAATAAAATTCCCTCAAAACGTTTGGTCTTGCTCGCTTCGATTAAGGCCTTATTCACTTCTTCTTTAGTCACATCTTTTTTCAAAATTACCGTAATGTCAGAAAGCGAACAAGTTGGTACTGGCACGCGGAAAGCAACACCGTCAAAAATTCCTTTTAAATTTGGTTTTACTTCACCCACTGCTTTAGCCGCGCCCGTGGAAGTAGGTACGATATTCTCCGCAGCCGCGCGTCCTCGGCGTAAATCTTTATGGGGGCCATCTTGTAAATTTTGATCAGCGGTATAACCATGCACAGTACTCATCATAGCTTTTTCAATACCAAAAATTTCGTCCAACACGGCCATCACTGGCGCAATACAATTAGTTGTACAAGAAGCATTATTAATAACCACAGATTTTTCTTCACCAACTTTTCCACAATTTACACCGCGCACATAAGTTGGGATTTCTCCGCCTTTGCCCGGAGCGGACAAAATAACTTTTTTAGCACCAGCTTTCACATGCAAACCAGCCCCGGCTTGATCGGTAAAGCGCCCGGTACATTCCAAAACCACGTCCACTTTTAATTTTCCCCACGGCAACATGCTGGGATCTTTTTCTGCAAAGACCGGGATTTTTTGTCCATCAACAATAATATTGGTTTCATCAAACGTCACTTTTCTTTCATAAATACCATAAGCCGTGTCGTATTTTAATAAATGCGCCAAAGTTTTGGTGTCAGTTAAATCATTAACACCGACTACTTTAATATTTTTCTTTTCCATTGCGACTTTAAACGCGTGGCGGCCTATTCTTCCGAAGCCATTAATTGCTAAATTCATATTATTTTTATTTTAATAATAAATAAAGGCCAACTTGCCCGCCATAGCTTTAGCGAAGGCGGGAACCATTGATAGCTAAATGCATAAATTAATGAATTAAAAAATAAATAATGTAAAAATAACGACAATCAATAATAATAAAAACCAGCCGACAGTATAACCCAGCATCTTGACCGCTTCTTTTTTCTGGTTGTCTATATACATCATCACTGGTTTAGCAAAAAACAACATTCCCATCACAGCAACAGATAATACTAATAACATTAGCATGAGGATTGGAGCCATTACACTTGGCCCAATGTCACCAAAAAATTTTTCACCATTAAATAACAACTCGACAATACTAAAAATATAAAAAAATGCCAAAGACGCGTGTAAAAATGACCATTGGAATAATTTTTTGTTCATAAAACATGGATTTATTTAACCTTAATTATATGATAATTATAACTTATTTTACCATAAAAACAAGCGAAATAGCAAGTGACTCTAATTAAAATACCCGCCTATAGCAGGTATTTTATATTTAACTAAAAACACTATTAGGGAGTAGTATCCAAAAATGGTACACTCATACTGAGAGAACAGGCATAATTAACATCGTCGCGCAGGTATCGCTCTGTATCTGTCCAATTCGTCTGACAAAGCCTGCTGTCGCCATTGTTAAAATTTTTATAAGGCGGAGGGCCGTTAACGCCGTATAAACTATGATTCAATTTAGCGTTGGCAGCCATGTAAGCATTACGATAAACTTTATACCCGTCAAAATCAACCATCTGCCCAGGGACAACATCAAATTTTGCACCAAATCCAGGCCCACTACCTGTTTTTCCGATGTCGTATTTTGTTACTATAAATTCTCCGCCAACTAATTTTACAGTATACATTACCACAAAGGCACCAGAAATATTTTTCGAATTAATAGCGTCTTTACTATCTGGATAATCGTTTACCCCTACACTATAATTAATAATGCCTGACGGTTTAGGCGCTTTCGTGGTAGTAAATTCAATTGTTGCTCCTTTTTTACCACCATCGGTCAAAAACTTAGCCTTTACTTCATATTGACCATTCTTAGATTTAATAGTCACAGTTTTGCCCAAGTTAACTTTAACTGATTTAGCGGTAGCCGCACCGCTCACTTTTAACACTGCATACCGATTACCAAAAGAATACAGGCTAAATTTAATTCCACTACTAACGTGGGAAAGATAATTATTTTTACACATTAAATAACGTCCATCACCACCAGTTTTTGAACCGCATACCGCTGCTGTGGCGTCGTCATAGGTGGTATTGGAGTCTACTTTAATCAAAGCCCGACCTCCCTGTCCAACACCTAAATAAGTTAAGATCAAATATTTACCTGGTTTGCTGGTAACAGTATACGTTTCTGGTTCATTTAAAATTAAATCAGTTTCAGTTTCATTTAAATTAGTCATGGTAACACTGGCCACATCGCTATCGTGTTCAATAATTTTGATCTTTGAACCACTCCAAAAATGGTCAACACTGTAGCCCTGACAAACAATAAAAGTTACATTTCCACCACGGATATCAGAACAGGCTGGTAAGTTGCTATCTGTATTGCCTAAACCTTGAAACCAAACCGTAACGTCAAAATTATTATTTTGCTCAATTGGTGCTATATTTGCATCATCGACATTTACAGTCAACTTATGTGAGCCGTTACTAATCGGTAAATTCATGGTTGCATACTCTGTAGTAAAATTACCAGGAAAAAGTCCCGAGCTGTGTTCTTGCCAAACATTGGCGCCGTCAAATAAAATACTATTTAAAAAAATATCAGAAATTTTATTGCCATAATTTTTCTGTTTAAACTCAAGTGATACGTTGGCATAACCACTGCCCCAACTATTTACATCAGCGCTAGTCAAAGTTATTGAAGTTCGCCATGGCACTTCTATACCACGCTTGCCAATTTTTACAAAACCATAGGGTGCAACTATAGCTTCGCCGGTTGATTTAAGACCAAAACATTTACATTGTTGATAGGTATAACCGCAAAACGCACTGCCAACATCGGTACCATTGGTAGCGCCACAGGAGCCTGATTCGTAATTATAATATTCTTGACAAGCAGTATTGCAATCAGCGTAAATGCACTTTCCGTTGTTACATTTATGATGCGAGTTAGTTTTTGTACAATCTTGATCAGAAGAACAAGATGACGGCTTGCATACGCATTGGGTTTCTTCAAGACAATACTTTGAACCAACCATGTCGCCCTCAGTGCCACCACAAACACCATCGGTGCCAGCACCGTAATTACGACAAAAAGCTGTACACGCGGTATTGTCAGGAGGAGGAACACAAATACCTTTAGCACAACCATTTGAACATCGATACCACTGTGTGTACACTTTGTTGTTACTGCAATATTTTTCCGCTAAATACAAACCATTATATTGATCTTGAATCCCAACGTCATATCCACACGAATCAAAATAATTAGTCACTATTCCGGTTGATTCATCTGGCCCAAAAGCCATACCTTGAGTTGAATAGTCTACACCATTGTCAGTTTCAGAACACGGCTTAGAAGTATCAAACCAAAAATATTTATATTCTGACCACGCACCCATTGTCCACGAATCAGATGTGCTACCTGGAAACCGCGTCCTCACTCTAACACGGAATTGATTATCGCCAGGCAAAGCATAAGTAGTAATATTGGTGTTATCAGAATTAAATCTGTACTGATTGCTCCAGTTTACAGTACTGCAAACATCGCAATCTACTTCGATCTCATAGCTAACCGCACCGCTAACACCACTCCAGCTAACATATGCTGTGCGCGGAAAATTGTTGAGAACTTGGTTAGTGGTTGGAGTATAAATAACAGGTTGAGCAACAAGATCATAGGTGTAGTCGTCGGCATGAGCTTCTATGCCAATCAGGCCGACTCCCAATGTCAACAAAAACACCACGCCACAAAATATTTTACGCATAATGTTTAAAATTAAATATATTTTAATGAACTAACGCAAATATACATTTGAGGTATTCCCCTTCGGTAAAGGCGGTGAGTTCGGGGTGATCAATGCCGTGAGTGTAGGTTTCCAAAATCTGCACAGTACGACCAGCGCGACCAGCTGATTCGGTCAACAAATGGCGGAAATCTAACAATGATAAATGTTGCGAACAAGAGGCCGTAACCAAAATACCACCAGGCGGAAGCAAACGCAAAGCCAATTCATTTATTTTTTTATAGCCCTGCATACCTTCGTAAATTTTGTGTCTGTCTTTAATAAAAGCTGGCGGGTCAAGAATAATTACGTCAAAATTTTGATTAGTCAATTCCGGATCTTTATTTAATAATCCTTCTAAATAATCTTTTACATCAGCACAAACAAATTCGCATTTTTTAGCATTAAATTCATTTAATTTAACATTTTCTTCAGCTAACTCAAGCGCGCCATGCGAAGAATCAACACTCACTACTTTTTTAGCACCCGCGTCTAAAGAATAAACACTAAAACCACCAGTATAGGAAAAACAATTTAAAACATTTTTACCAGCGCAGTATTTTTGCAAAGCCGCGCGCTTATCACGCTGGTCTAAAAAGAAACCTGTTTTTTGTCCACTAGCAATATCTACCCAAAATTTATAACCATTTTCAGTAATTTTTACCCGACCAGGAACTTTACCAAAAAGTATACCAACTCCTATCTTTTCCGATCCTTCAACGAGAGCGTTGACTTCTTTTTGCCGACTACCAACATCACTCCGCTCGTAAATGCCTTTTGGTTTAATAATTTTTACTAGCGCCGAAATAATTTCTTTTTTCCACGATTCAATACCGCGGTTATGAAATTGAACAGATAAATAATCACCGTACTTATCTACAATCAGCCCAGCTAATAAATCATTCTCGCTATTTATAATACGAAATGAATCGGTTTTTTTGGATGCCACTAGTGTACGCCGTAATTCATAAGCAGTTTTTACCCGACGTACAAAAAAATCTTCGTCTACTTCTTCGGTTTTATCATAACCCCAAACGCGTACGGCAATTTGCGAATAAGAATTAAAATAACCGGAAGCCAAAAAATTACCCTGCTCACCACAAAGATGGACTGGGGTGCCACTTTTTATATCATTAGGAATCTGTTTAAAAGCACCAGAAAACACCCAAGGGTGTCTGCCTAACACTGGCCCCACGCGATTTTTAAGTACAGTTAATGTTAACATATGCTATCATTTTACCTTATTTTGACTAAAAAAACAACCCCGCTGTTGGCGGAGTTGTTTAAAAATTTTTTATTTCATTTGTTCGGCAACCTCAGCAGCAAAATCACCTTTTTTCTTTTCAATCCCCTCACCCAACTCATAGCGCACATATTTTTTCAGTGTAATGCCAGCGCCTTTTGATTCCAAAAATTTCTGCACGGATTTTTCTTCATCTTTGATAAATGGCTGTTCAACCAAACAAACTTCACTATAAAACTTTTCCATTTTGCCTTTCAAAATATTTTCCATTACATTGGCTGGTTTGTTTTGCGCCTTAAGTTGTTCAGTAGCGATTTCTTTTTCTTTATCAATAATTTCCATTGGCACTTCGGCACGATTTAAATATTTTGGAAACGCAGCAGCCGCGTGCATAGCGACTTCGCGCGCCAAATTGCAATCGATCGTACCAGTCAAAACAGTCAACACAGAAATTTTTCCGCCCATGTGCAAATAATCACCAAACGCCTCGCTATCAAGTTTTTCTAAAATTTCAAACCGGCGCAAAGTGATTTTCTCACCAATTGTAGCTACAGCTGCGCTCATTTTTTCCTGCAAACCTGAATTAGCGTCTTCCAAAGAAGCTGGTTTATTGACTAAAATATAATCAGTAATATCAACTAAAAGTTGTTTAAAAGCCTCACTGCCAGCAGCAAAATCTGTTTCACAATTTAATTCCACTACTACGGCGGTGTTACCGACCACTTTAACAGTAGTTAAACCTTCAGCAGAAATTTTGTCCGCACGCTTGGCAGCTTTAATAACACCCTTTTTGCGTAAAATTTCCGCGGCTAAATCAAAATCACCATTGGCTTCTTCCAGTGCTTTTTTACAGTCCATCATGCCCGCGCCAACGGCCTCACGTAATTTTGAAATGTCGGCTGTTGAAATCATATATTAAAAATTAAAAATAAAAGATCAAAAATAAAAAATTTTTATAGTGGACAGATAATTTCTGACGTGCGCTTTGGAAGGCCGAGGTAAAATTTGTAGGCGAGGCTGAATGTTCCGAAGGATTTTGACCAATCAAGCGAAGCGTTTTTGGTCAAAAAGTGAAGGCGACGCCACAAATTTCCGAGGGCTTCCATCCAGCGCACAAAAGAAATTATCTGTCCACCCTTCCCTCTATTTTAAAGAAGTAATTATATCGAGGACGCAATAGTGGCGGCTTTATGTTCAACTTTCTCCACTTTCTTTACTTCTTTTTCTGCTGCTGCTTTTGCTAATGCTCTATTTTTCTCAAACTCCACTTTACCATCATTAACAGCTTCAGCTACCAAATCAGCAACAAGTTTGATTGAACTTACCGCATCATCATTGGCTGGAATAATATAATCCGCTTTTTCCGGATTCACATTGCTGTCACACACACCAACTACCGCTACCTTCATACGTTCAGCTTCGGCCAAAGCGGTTTTTTCTGTACGCATATCCGCAATATACAACGCATCTGGGGCTTTTTCCAAATTCGCCAAACCAGACAAATATTTTTCCATTTTTTCCAAATCTTTTTTAAACGTAGTCTGTTCACGCTTGGTATATTTTTCAATTTCACCAGTGGCAAATTGTTCTTTTAGCGCTTTATATTTTCTCAAACGAGTTTTCACCTCCGGATAATTGGTCAACATGCCACCAATCCAACGTTCTACTAAATATGGCATTCCACAGGCTTCGGCCGCGACTTTCACCAAATCTTTTGATTGTTTTTTGGTACCGACAAATAAAATAACCTTGCCTTGGTTGGCTAAGGTTTTCACAAAATTTAACGACTTTTCCATTTCCACTAATGTTTTTTCCAAATCAATCACATGTACACCATTGCGAGCGCTAAACAAATATTGCTCCATTTTTGGGTGCCAGCGTGATTTCTGATGGCCGAAATGCACTCCGGCCTTTAACATTTCTTCTAACGTAGGTAATTTTACCATATATTTTTTCCTTATTACTTCCTCTTGGCCTTACCCTACGAGTGTTCGCGGGGAGGAAAAAGTTTGGCCAATGAGTGATAAATATGGTGACAGTATATATGATGTTTAAAGGAATGTCAAGAGAAAAAACCCAAAAAACTGTCCACAACCTAGGTATTGACTTTTAAGTATTTATATGATACTATGGACTGTTATCATGGATTTTAAAACAGCTAAACAAGGAGGTGGCCGTGCGCGAAGAAATCGGTCTAAAAATTGTAGAGGCGCTGGGAGATATCGGTGAAATGTTGCATGGCAACATTGACCGATATGAACAGAGCCAGAACCCCAAGCTGGCGCTCAAGGCGGCAATTTCTCACATCGGGATATGTGCCTGCATACTGTGCGCGTTAGCGATCGAGCGTTTCATACCCGACGACGGCAGCGAGAACAACGATCCCTGCCACTGATTGGCTGTGTGGCCAAAAAAATTAAAACCCGGCCTTTCGACACACATCGAGAGGCTTTTATTTTTGAATAAAAAAACCGGCTGGGAGTGCGTGTGCACTACCGCAGCCGGTACGCTTTAAACCGCTAAACTGAAAAAAGTGTCAAAAACCTTAATGAGCTTCTTACGCTCCACCTTTCTCATGCCAATGGACACATCCGCTAAAAACGCTTCGAAGGACACCACCATGCTGATAAGCAAAGTGGCATACTTGATTGCTTCTTTTTCGGACGTCCCCACCACATTCACCCAGTCGGGATGGGCGGAATTTACCACCACTGCTCCATCACGAAACATCGCTCTCCAGATCTCGTGGGGATGTGGTTCGTAGTCCACTATGATGCCCAGCTCACCGCGCAGACGACGCTGGCGTGTTCCGTGTGTCTTGACACCACCATGCAAAATCGACGGACGATGGACCAAAGGTGGGGTCATCTCCCGCTTATCTTTCTCGGTGGGCCGCTCCGAAGAGCGCTCGACCAGTTTGACCACAGCCGTTTCCGGCTTGCCAAACTGAGCGCGCACATGATGTTCGCTTACCACGCCGGCAAACACGTCAGGTAGCTCAAATCCCTTAGATTTTATCGCTAACTCCACCTGCTTTAAGCCGGCTTTGAGCACCTTCTCGAACTCCTGCGAACGCTTGGTCGTCTTTAGATCCGACAACCAGTCAGCATGCTCTTTTTCGAACTCGGCCAATATACCGAACAAAAAGTCCTTGTCCACGTCATTGGTCAAGCCCGATCGATCAGCATTTGCTGTGCAGAAATTAATACGTATTGTGCCGTGGATGTGGCCGGAACTGAGAAGTGAAAAACCCTTGAGCGACGGCATACCGGGAATAGAGTAATTCTGATTCCTGGTCAGCACTATATACAGCTCGGGTTTTGGTTTGTGGTCAAAGGTGCAAGACAGTTGAAATATTACCCGCCTTTCGCCTCTAACAACCTCAATCACCTCTTGTTTTACCCCGGGAAATTCTTTGGGGCCGACCTGCTTGTTGTTCACGATGATCCGCACACCTTCCTTAATATCATCGTTGAAGGTGTCCTGGATCTCCTCGATAATGTCCTCGTCGGTCACGCCTTTCAGCACCGACTTTGGGATACTCTTCACACTCACTACCGTTACGAATCTTTCGTCGCCGTGTTTTAAGCCGGCATGAATTTCGATCCCATCCTCGAATGTCGCGGTGGGCTTGGCCATACCGCTGATATTCTTGCGCGATAAAGTAGCCCTGAAATACTGCCCTTCTTTGCCCAGCGGCGATGTAATGATTGAATGTGAATGTCCAACCGCCAAACCTGCCAAAAAACCGATACCTTTTTCGCCCTTATTACCAACACTCTTGTTGGTCTTGGCGAATGTTCCCAGCTTGTGAACAATCTCTTCCCGGCTGGCTCCACGACCATTGTCGTAAACCTGCAATTTTTGTTGATTACGGTCAACAACAATAGCAATACGCTTTGCCCCTTTGTCGAGAGCATTTTGTACAAACTCTCGCACAGCCGTTTCCAGATTGCCATACATCTGGGCTAAAAACGTTAACGCACCGCCAATATGAACGCCAAGCTCAACTTCTTGTATCTCTGCTACGCTTCCAGTTTCCATGTCTGTACTCCTTGATTAAAGTTGGTCTGTAAAGACACTTGGATAATTTTCCTTAATTTTATTAAAATCGTCCTCATCCACCAACGCCAGCACTAGCCGAGCAAATATCACCCAATATTTACCCATGGCCTTACGGAATTTAATCCGCCGTGTTTTGTCTTCGGCAATATATCGAAGAGCTGGTATAAGTGCACACAGCATTTTAATTGTCACATCAACAGTCAGATCGCCAGTAGCTCCAATACTAACACTCTGCCCGCTATTGTTTTTAATAGCGAGTATCGTCTGCAAAGTCACTTTGGCCTCGTCGTCGTCTCCTAATAGTTCGACAAGTTTGTTAAGATAGATAGAATTCTTGGGAAGAGTTCCGCCCTTGTACCATCCACTGAGTGTTGACTCTTTGATACCGGCCGCGTCCGCAACATTTCGCCGATAGAGCATGCCGCGCTTTATCATGATCGCATCGACAAGTGCTCTTATCTGTGCAGTGCTCATTTCATGAACCATTTGCATCTCCTTTTTCTTGATGGTTATCTTAGCTTTTTTTCTATATTTAAATTGTCAAGGAACGTTTTAATATAGCATAAATAAACTAATTTTGTCAATAGTTAAAAATTAGCTACCCTATTGACAGTTTGCTTAATGATTGCTATAATAAGCCCACTAATTAAATACAAATTATTACCCATAGTTATTATGAAATCAAAAATTCATCCAGAATTTCACAATGATTGCAAGGTGACTTGCGCCTGTGGCAACACTTTTACCACCGGATCTACTTTAAAAGAGTTCCGTGTTGAGTTGTGCAACCAATGTCACCCATTTTACACTGGCAAACAAAAATTTGTTGATACTGCCCGCCGTGTAGAAAAATTCTCTGAACGCGCTGGTAAAAAAGATGCCGCCGCCTCTGGCCGTAAAGGCAAGAAAGTGAAAAAGGCCGCGAGTGTTGCAAAAAAAATTGTAAAAAAATCTTCTAAAAAAGAAGCTTAGATTAGTATTCAAAAACAGACCAAAGTGATATAATATAATCAGGTCTGTTTTTTAATTTTTATGCTCAAAAAATACGAAGAGACAAAAATAAAATTTTTATCCTTGGAAACCGATTTACAAAATCCGGCTATTATTGGTGATATTAAAAAATTTAAAGAAGCATCCCAAGAATACGATGGCATGCGTGAAGTGGCGGAAAAAATTATTGAATTGGAAAGCGTGGAAATAAATCTGGCTACAACCGAAGCGATTATTACCGATGAAGTTGATACTGAATTGCGTGAGTTAGCTTTATTGGAATTACCGGATTTACGCGACCGAAAAACCATTTTGGAAAAAGAATTGGAAGAATTAACTCGTCCGCATGATCCAATGGATAAAAAAGATGTAATTATTGAAATTCGCGCCGGCGCCGGTGGCGATGAATCAGCTTTGTTTGCCGCGGAATTATATCGGCTATATACCAAATACGCAGAAGGTAAAAAATGGAGAGTTAATTTAATTGATTGCAACCAAATTGGAATTGGCGGATTTAAAGAAGTTATTTTTAGTATTAAAGGACGTACACCAGCCAGTGGAGTTTACAAAGATCTAAAATATGAAATGGGTGTACATCGTGTTCAGCGAGTACCAGAAACAGAAAAAGCCGGACGAGTGCATACTTCCACTGTGACTGTGGCGGTCCTGCCAGAAATCGAAGAAAAAGAATTTAAAATTGAAGCTAAAGATTTACGTCTGGATACTTTTTGCGCCGGCGGGCATGGTGGACAAAGTGTAAATACCACCTATAGCGCCGTCCGAATCGTACATATTCCAACTGGCACAATTGTGCAGTGTCAGGATGAACGTTCGCAAACTGCTAACCGCGAAAAAGCCATGGCTGTGTTGCGCTCGCGTTTGTATGAAGTTGAACGAGAAAAGCACGAAAAGGAAAT
>Ga0247841_10003542_pt1 | contig 28640 bp, 25 predicted proteins | sample LaCruzMarch2015__2_FD_192410 | JGI IMG/M metagenome (GOLD analysis project Ga0247841, IMG submission 192410) | Freshwater microbial communities from meromictic Lake La Cruz, Castile-La Mancha, Spain - LaCruzMarch2015_18m | ecosystem: Environmental > Aquatic > Freshwater > Lake | place: Spain... | reverse complement strand
AACTTCCAGACCGACTATACTCTGACCGCGCGCTCCCCTCCAAAGGCGCTTTCGGTACTGATTCCCCGAGCTACGACCAGGAGCGCTTCACGCTCTTCGACGAGGGGCTGGTGAGCGACGGTATGATAGAGAACAAGGCCTTCCCGCTCGTTTCAAACTCCTTCCTGATAACCTGCAGGCGTAGTACATGAACAAGATCGATTTCGTCAAGTACAACCGGGACCGGCTTCCCCAGTACCGTACGGAGACGACGGTCTGGTCCTCGTCCGAGGGACGGAAGGTTAGGAAGAAGGCATTGAGCTCGGAGGGCGAAGGGCACATTCAGAATCTCCTGGTCAATCAAACATTGATAGAGAGGTCCCTGCCTGGAGCTAACCTGCCGCGTTTGATCAGGACGGAGGACGGGGTGGAGTTCGATTTCGTTGAGGGATCATTGATCGAAAGCATACTCCTGGATAAGGCAGAAAAGGGCGAGCGCGAGGGCTTTCTTAACCTCTTGAACGATTATCGCTCCTTCCTGAAGTCCCTGGGCAAGGGCGAGAGTAAGGAATTGCATGGAGTCGTGCGGGACCTGCTGGTAGATGTGCCGGAGGCCACGAACGGCGACATGATGCCGGTGGCCAACCTGGACCTGACCTTCGATAACGTGATCATGGATGAGGACGGTCGTTACTGGATAACCGACATCGAATGGGTGTTCGACTCGCCTGTTCCCTGCTCCTTCATCTTCTATCGAAGCCTGTACGTGCTGTACCTCAAGCAGCACCGGAGGCTGGACCCCGTTCTTACGTTCCCCGAGGCCCTCATGGAAACCGGCGTTCCTGAAGATCTCTGGGAACCGTATAGGCAGGCCTGCGAGAGCTTCATCGACCTGGTGTTCGGCAAGGACCGACCTCATCTCATCCCCCAAGCATATAAGAGAGAGACGCAGCAGCTGGCCAGCCTGGCCCAGCTGCAGAGTCGGGAGCAGCAGCTGTACGCGGCGCAGTTGGAACTTGACGCTACCAAGAGGGCTCTGGAAGAGATGATGGCCCATGCGAAATTGCGTGAGGAGCGTCTGCAGCAACAAGAGAAACGCCTGGGAGAACTGTCCGACGAGACGGAGAACGGCAAGGCCGCGCTGGCGGAGAAGGACGCCCTGATGGGAACGCTACGCGTGGACCTGGAGTCCGAGCGATTGCGCATCTCCGCGCTGCACGGGCAACTTGAAGTGGAGAGGGACCACGCCTTCCAGCTCATCGGGGAGCTGGAGGAAGAGAAGAAAAGATCGCTTCTCTTGGCTGAGGGACTTGAGGGAGAGATAGGGCGCTCGCATCAGCTCGTTCAGGAACTGGAAGGAGAGAGGATCCTGTCCCAACAGCTTAGGGATGAGCTGAACATCAGTCAGATCGATCTCCTCATCGCCCGGGAGGCCATGGTCCGGCAGGACAACGAGATCGCCGAGTTCAGGAAGGCCGTCTCCGCGTTGATCAAGGAGCGCGACGAGACCTTCGTCCTATTGCAGGAAATGACCGACCGCTTCGTGGGCAAGCAGGCCGAGCTCATGACCATGTCCGACTGGGCTCGCAGCATGCAGGTGCGCTTGGAGTTCATGGACAGCGTTCCGACCATCAGAAGGCTGGAGAAGCTGGCCCGCTTGCAGAAGCAGGCCACGGACAAGCTCAAGTCCGACGGCCTTTTCGCCACCTTCAAGAGCGTGGTCTTGCAACTAGCCCCGTCCAAGGTCCAGAGCATGTTCTACCGTTCCGAGCCGTCCAACCTCGAGGCTGTGGAGGCCGACGCCAAAGAAAGAGATATATTGGTGGTCTTCCCGATCATACCTTGGGAATTCCGCTGGCAACGCCCCCAGCAGCTGGTGTCCCGCTTCGCCGAGAACGGATACACGGTGCTGTTCGTGCACATGGGCCTGACCCCGAAAGGCGCCAGGTACCTCAACGACGCCGAGGCGCTGAAGGACGTGGATCTGGGAAAGCTGCGCGACCACATCTTCGAGGTGCGCCTGCGATCCTTCGGAAAGCTCAACGTCTACCATGACCGCATTCGCGGGACCGACCTCAATAACGTGGCGCATGGTATGCTGAGCGTCCTTAGGCGCCTGGAGCCGCGCTCCGTCACCTATCTGGTGCAGTTCCCCGGCTGGGGGCATCTGGCCGACCTATGCCGCTCCCGCGTGCCGGGCCGGCTTATCTTCGACTGCATGGATGACCACGCCGGTTTCAGCAACAACGCCACCGAGGTGGTGAAGGACGAGACGCGACTGATGGAAAAGGCCGATCTCGTCGTCACCAGCTCGGCCAAGCTCTACGAGAAGGCGGCGACGTTCAACGAGAGCACCATACTGGTGCGTAACGGCACGGACTTCAACATGTTCCACACCCTGTTCCCTAACGGCAAGCTGGATTCGATGAAGAGACCCATCATCGGATATCACGGGGCGATATCCGAGTGGTTCGACCCTCAGGTGGTGACGAGATGTGCGGAGAAGCACCCGGAATGGAACTTCGTGCTCATCGGCTCCACCCTCGGCTGCGATGTCAATGGACTGAAACGGCTGCCGAACGTGCAATTGCTGGGAGAGATGCCCTACAAGGACCTGCCCGGCTACCTGTACTACTTCGACGTGTGCATCATCCCCTTCCGTGTCGTGCCGTTGACCATGGCCACCAACCCGGTCAAGTTCTACGAGTACATCAGCAGCGGCAAGCCGGTGGTGAGCGTTCGTTTACCGGAGATGGAGCAGTACGCTGAGGTCAGCTATCTTTACGAAGGAGATGCGGAGTTCGAGAAAGGGATCGTGGCCGCGCTGAACGAGAAGGACGAAGCCATGGTGGCCAAGCGCATAGAGGTGGCCCGGAACAGTTCCTGGGACCACCGTTTCATCGAGATCTCCGACCACCTGAAGGAGATGGAAAAGTCCGGCCAGAGGAAGCGAAAGGTTCTAAAGAGCGCGGATTGATGGGGAAGGGTGGCCATGAGAGCTAGCCTAGTGGTCCTCACCTATAACCAGCTGAAGGAAGGCACCATCCCCTGCGTGGAGAGCATCTTCAAGCATACGAACGCCAACGATTTCGAGCTGATATTGGTGGACAACGCTTCCTCCGACGGCACGTCGGACTACCTGCGCTCGGTGGAGAAAGAGCACACCAACGTCAAGGTCGTTCTGAACGAAACAAATAAAGGCTACGCTGGCGGAAACAACGACGGCCTGCGTGCGGCCACCGGCGACTGCGTCGTCCTGCTCAACAACGACACGCTGATGACCCCCGGCTGGCTGGACGCGCTTTTAATGCCACTGGAGAGGGAGCGTTCCATAGGCCTGATATGCCCGGTGACGAACTCGGCGGGGAACGAGCAGATGATCATCCTCCCGTCGCTCAACGCGGAGAACTATGTGGAGGTGGCCGGGCGTTACACGGCGAAGAACAAGGGGCACTTGTTCGACACACAAAAGCTGGGCTTTTACTGCGTGGCCATGCGCCGTGACGTACTGGACAAGGTCGGGATGCTGGATGAGGAGTTCGGCATCGGCATGTTCGAGGACGATGATTATTGCTTGAGGGTTAGAAAGGCCGGCTATCGCCTGGTCATCAACGAGGGGTGCTTCATCTACCACAAGGGCAGCCTGTCCTTCAAGAAGCTGGTGGAGAAGGATTACCAATCGTTATTCGAGAAGAACCGCCAGCGCTACGAGAGGAAGCACGGGCAGCCTTGGCGGTTCAACGATCTCACTCTGGCATTCTACAACCAGATGCGGCGGGAGCTGGAGGCCATCCTGAAGAGGGACCCCGGCTCGGCGGAGGCCGAGCGCGTAGCCGTCCGCTTGAAAGGCTTCGAGTACCTAATTCAACAGGCCAGGGAGCTGGAAGGGAAGGGGGGGCAGGGAAACGTCATGCGCCAGGAGCGCAAGCTATCCAGGTTCCTAAGCATGTTCCGGGACGAGTATATCAAGGGGGACAAGCGCTCCCGTCTGCTGTTCCGCCGAAAGGTGCGGAGGAAGCTGAGGCCGTTGAAGAACCAGGAGGTCATCGACCGCCTAGGGGAGGTGCGTAGGAAGGAGGGCTTCAAGCACCTGGTCATATTCCCCGATTGCCCGGACTATCATTCAAGACCACAGGAGGCGGCCGTGGCCGAGGACCTCTCCGCTGCTGGCAATACCGTCATCTACGGTACCTCGAATCGGGAGACGGATACCGTGGAGGCGGTCGACCAGGTCAAGGACCACCTGTACCTCATGAACCAGGAACTGTTCGGCTTCCTGCCCCACCTGGCCACGCCCGAGGAGACCGTACTTTACCTTTCTTCCATGCGTTCCCTGCAGGACCTGAAGGCCGGACGGCTCATAGTGGACCTGACCGGCGGCCGGGAAGGGGAACTGCTGGCTTTATCTGAAAGACTGTCCTCGCTCGACGCCAAGGTCCTCTTCCTGGTGGACGGGGAATGGCGCAAGGGCGTCATCCTGCCTCGAAGCCAGACCGTGCTGTCCATCTCAAAATGCGCCACGGGCGTCCAGGGCATTGTCACCTGGCTGAACGGATATTAATGGAAAGGAAAGGGTTTGGGAGGTCTACTTCTCCTTGACCAGCATGGTCACGCTGACGACCAGGGCCGCCCACGCCAGAATGAGGATGACAAAACCGATCATCGCATCTATTTTCGCGTCAGTCACCTCCTTCATGCAAAACCCGTAAATAATCTGGCGTCGCTCGGAGTGCCAACGCAGCTGGACATGAGAACGAATCTAGATCTAAGCGGATGGGGTGGTTCCTTTTGTTAGCGGTTCAGGCCGAAGGGCTGTCCCGGCAGTTCGGGAAGTTCATCGCAGTGGACTCGCTGGACCTCACGGTGGCGGACGGGGAGGTCTTCGGATTGCTGGGGCCGAACGGCGCGGGCAAGACCACCACCATCAAGATGCTCACCACCTTGCTGCCGCCCACTTCCGGCAAAGCCTTGGTGGACGGCCTGGACGTGGTCAAGCAGCCATCGGCGGTGCGAAGGACCATCGGTTACGTGCCTCAGCTGCTCTCCGCTGACGCCAGCCTCACCGGCTACGAGAACCTGCTGATATTCGGAAAGCTCTACGAGGTGCCGGGAAAGGAGCTGGAAGAACGGGTGAGGCGAGCCTTGGACAACATGGGGCTGAGCGATTTCGGGGACAAGTTAGTACGCACCTACTCTGGGGGAATGGTGCGCCGATTGGAGATAGCCCAGTCCACGCTGCACCGTCCCCGGGTCCTCTTCCTGGACGAGCCGACCGTTGGCCTCGATCCGGTGGCCCGGAGAGCGGTGTGGGAGATGATCGCTGACCTGCAGGGGGAGTATGGCACCACCATTTTCCTGACCACCCACCTCATGGACGAGGCCGACGCCCTCTGTCACCGCATCGGCATCATGCACAAGGGCAAGCTGATCGCCTTGGGAACCCCTAAGGAGCTGAAGGAAAAAGCGGGTGCGGCCAACCTGGACGACGCCTTTATCCATTTCACCGGGAACACTATCGAGACGGGAGGGAACTATCGTGACATCCAACGTGAGCGGCAGACCGCCAGGCGCCTCGGGTAGTACCGGGTCCGGTGGAATCCTGGCGTATTTGCGGTCCTTCATCAGAAAAACATTGGTCATAACGGAGCTGGAAGCCCGCAAGCTCAGGCACGACCCCGCCGACCTGCTCACGCGGGTGGTGCAGCCTGTGCTGTGGCTGGTGGTGTTCGGTCAAGTGCTGGCCCAAGTGCGGGCCATCCCTACCGGCGAAATGCCCTACCTGGACTTCATGACCCCGGGGATACTGGCGCAGAGCGTCCTCTTCATATCCATATTCTACGGCATATCCATAGTATGGGAGAGGGACCTGGGCATAATACAGAAATTCCTAGTGAGCCCGACGCCCCGCACAGCGCTGGTGGCCGGAAAAGCGCTCTCCGCCGGACTGCGCAGCTTGTCGCAGGCGTTCATCGTCTTCGTGCTGGCCATGATCCTTGGGGTGCACATGGTCCTGGCCCCGCTGGACATTTTGCTGGTGGTGTTGATCGTCCTGCTAGGAGCGGCCATCTTCGCCACCCTGTCCCTCATCATAGCCTGCCTGGTGAAAACGCGGGAGCGGTTCATGGGCATAGGGCAGATGGTGACCATGCCCCTGTTCTTCGCCAGCAATGCCATCTACCCCATATCCATGATGCCGGACTGGCTCAAGGTCATATCCTACGGCAATCCTTTGACGTACGTCGTGGACGCCCTGCGGGGGACGATGGTCGTCGGCGGGGTGAGCGAGTTCGGCATACTGCTCGATGTGGGGCTGCTGGTCGTTATGGCTATGATCCTCATGCTCATCGGAGGGCGTCTCTACCCCCGCGTGGGCAGGTGACCTCACTTCTTGCGGTCCGGCTGCAGGATAAGATACTTGATCCCTAGGAGCATGACCAGGATGGACAGCACCACGGTGGCCGGGGTCCCGATGACCAATATGAACGCGGTCCGGGGATCATCGGCCGCCATGGCGCCCCCGATGTCGTTGTTGAGCACCATGATGACCACGATGGCGAATATGCCCACGAAGACGCCGAAGGTCTCGATGACCCGGATGAAGTACGTCCGGATCACCTGGTCGTAATCTCCGATCATCTTGCCCATGGCCTCCATGTCCGCGGTCATGGCCGACGTCCTCGGGTCCTTAGACAACGAAACTCTTTTCATGCCCCTCAGTCATCCAGACATGGGACCGATGAACAAATTAATTTTACTTCGCCACGGGGAAAGTACCTGGAACAAGGAGAACCGCTTCACCGGCTGGACCGACGTCGGCCTCTCGGACAAAGGCGTCAGCGAAGCGCACGAGGCCGCCCGCCTGCTTCAGGAGGATGGTTACGAGTTCGACCTCGCTTTCACCTCCGTCCTCAAACGAGCCATCCGGACCCTGGATATCGTCCTGGAGGACATGGACCACTGCTGGATACCGGTGCGCAAGTCCTGGCGCCTGAACGAGAAGCATTACGGGGCGCTGCAGGGCTTGAACAAGGCCGAGATGGCCAAGAAGTACGGGGAGGAGCAGGTGCTGCTGTGGCGCCGCGCCTACGACGTCAGGCCGCCGGCCCTGGAGCTTGATGATCCCCGCCATCCGGTCCACGACCGCCGTTATGCGGACATGCCCCCGGAGGACGTACCGGGAACGGAGTGCCTGAAGGACACCGTGGCGCGATTCGTCCCTTACTGGAAGGAACAGATAGTCCCGGAGCTCAGGAACGGGAAACGCGTCATCATCGCCGCCCATGGCAACTCCCTGCGCGCCCTGGTGAAGTACCTCGACGACGTACCGGACACGGATATCGTCTCCCGGAACATCCCTACCGGAGTACCTCTGGTCTACGAGCTCGATGAGAACATGGGTCCGATCAGAAGTTACTACCTCGGCGATCAGGACGCCGTGAGGAAGGCCATGGACGCTGTGGCCAAACAGGGAAGGTCCAAGTGACCTTTATCTCCTTCTCCAGAGGAACACCGCCACACCTATTATCAGGAGCGATGCGGTGCTCATCGATCGCCGCCGCCCGCAGGAACGGACCTTCGGACAAGGAGACCGGACATTATGGCTGGCGGTAAGGTTAACGATATTATAACCTTACCTTTCTGATGATCATGATTGATATCCATTCGGTCTGAGGTCATCCCTCGGCATGCCGGTGCGCGTGCTCCACGAAACTCTCGGCGAAGCGGCGGTTGGACCCAAAATGGAGGTGGGCGTATGATGCAAGGACGTTCCGTTTGGTGAACCCGTCCTTGGTCCCCATTATGCCCTTGACCCTGTCCAGGTCGTAGGCGTAATCCTGTTCGTTGGTGCTTGTGACCGTGGAGTAGTGGAAGACATGGCCGCGAGTGACGTCGCCCACCTTTCCCAGCACGTTGTCCTTGATGACCCGTGCCTCGACGTACCCCAGGGCCTCAAGCCTCTTGGTCATCTGAACCCTGGCGTCGAACAGTCCGCTCATCTTCCATGGCCTTCCATCCAGGTCGACCATCTCGGAGCAGGCGTACATGAGCCCGCCGCATTCCGCGTATATCGGCATGTCCCCATCCGCCGCATGGCGGACCGCCTCCCTCATCCCGATGTTTTCCTGCAGGCCCTCCGCGAAAAGCTCTGGATAACCTCCCCCGAAATATAGCGCGTCCACGTCTGGCAGGTCGTCCCTGAGCGGTGAGAACGGCACGATCTCAGCTCCTTCCGCACTCAGTATGTCCAGATTATCTTGGTAATAGAAGTTGAAGGCTTCGTCCAGGGCCAGGCCGATCCGGGCCCGGGGCGGGACATCCTTGGGCAGGGGTCGCGGCAGGTCGATGCCGCGAGCTTCGTTCGCCAGACCCGTGAGAGCGTCCAGGTCCACGTTCTCCTCCATGGTCTTGCAAATGAGCTCGTACCTGCCTTGGTCCTTCGTCTCCATGGCCGGGACCAGCCCCAGGTGCCGACTCTCCAGCCCCATGTCCTCCGTCCGGGGAACACCGCCCAGGCACAGTATCTCGCCCCGCAGCGAATCCCTTAGCATCTCCAGGTGCCTCTGGCCAGCCACGTTGTTGAAGATGACCCCGGCCAGGTCGACCTCCTTGTCGTAATCCCTGATGCCCATGGCCACAGCACCGAGCGTCCTTGCTGAGGCTTTGGCGTTCAACACCAGCACCACCGGGGCCTTCAGCACTTTAGCCAGGTGCGCCGTGCTGCCCTCCTCCGAACGGCCGTCGAAGCCGTCGTACAAGCCCATGACGCCCTCGATCAGCGCCATGTCGGCGCCGGCCATGCCGTTGGCCAAGGCCTGGGGAACGTAGGAAGGGAACATCCATGTGTCCAGGTTGCGCGAGGGCCGCCCCGTGACCATGGTATGGTGCATGGGGTCCAGGAAGTCCGGCCCCACCTTGAACGGTTGGACGTTGATGCCTTTCCTCTTCAAGGCCATGAGTAGGCCGATGGTCACGGTGGATTTTCCCGTACCGCTCCTTTCCCCGGCGATGATGATCCTCGGGACTTGTGCCATAGCGTGCTGGAAACGACGCAGGAATATATTGTTCTATACTTTTGATAGTGAAAGGCAATCCTTTATAAATGCGAAACTGCGAACTATCATTGCCTGATAGGCTAAAGCGTCCGGGGGAATAATCCCATCCCATAAATTATCTCTCCCAAGAACTGTCGATTAGATCCTCCACCATTCCCTTCCGGACGCTGAACAATTCTACAGCTTGCCCACGCTTTTTCATTTGGAAAAATTTAAAACCTATTTGATGGGGGCGCCGCATTTGTGGCAATTTTGTTTGGTGATCTCGTTGAGGGTCCCGCAATATTTGCAGGGGACCTTGACGATCTCCCGCACCGTCTCCTTAAGGAAGACCCGGTCATCGCTGTCATGCAAAGAGGCTTTCTTGTTGATCATGAACACCTCGGTCTTGATGGCGTCGCTCAGTTCCTGTGTGTTCAAAGCCTCGAGCTCGTGCCGGGGATGGCCAGGGACCACTTCCGTGTCCACCAGCAGTACCAGCTTGCTAGTATAGGTGTAGCCCCAGGCGACCTCGTACAGATCGGGAACGACCTCTTCCACGCTCATCTCGAAGATGGCCTGCACCGGGATCGATATGCTTGTCGGTCTGTCGCCTGTGAGGAATGTCCGACCGGCGAAGTCGAACGTGGACGGCTCGGATACCTCCGCGTTTTGCGCTCCGGCAGGGTATGATCTGCCCCCGAAGCTGAATCTCGAGGGACCTTGCACGGGTTCCTTAGTGTTCGAAAAAGAGATGTGGCCTTCGCCAATGGTTATGGTACCCTGGATTCGGTTATATCGACCTGAACAGGTGAACATGGACCTACCTTTCGCATTTGGAATGAGGGATATTATGTCACGCTGTCCTATAAAAATTATCGCCGAGTCGGTCATCGATCTTGATGCAGCCTGCCCGTTCCGTCCCCGCGGCCAAATTATAATATGCCTTCATCGTTTGCCTAAACCTGGTCAAGATGACGAACGTTGACATCGACGCCGCCAAGGAGCATTTCGGCAAGATCCTGAAGGAGCAGCTGGACCGTGTGGAGGTAATGAGGACCTCGGCCGGCTGGACGGACTATTCCAAATTGGACAGGCTGGTCATCGGCGTGGTCGGCGGGGACGGCATCGGACCTTATATCTGCCAGCACGCCGAGAACGTGCTGAAGGCGCTTCTGAAGGACGAGATAAAGACCGGGAAGGTGGAGATACGGACCATTGACGGTTTGACCATAGAGAACCGGGTCAAACATCTCCAGGCCATCCCGGACGACGTGCTTAAGGAGCTCAAGAAGTGCCACGTCATTTTAAAGGGGCCGACGACCACGCCGAAGAAGGGCGATGGCATGCCCAACATCGAATCGGCCAACGTGGCCATGCGCCGCGAGCTCGATCTTTTCGCTAACGTACGCCCGGTGCGCATGCCGGAGCAGGGCATCGACTGGACGTTCTTCCGGGAGAACACCGAGGGTGCATACGTGCTGGGAAGCAAGGGCGTGGACGTGAACGACGACATATCCGTGGACTTCACGGTGGCCACGACCCAGGGATGCGAACGTATCATCCGACTGGCATTCGAGCACGCACGCAAGACCGGTTCGAATCGCGTTACGGTCGTCACCAAGGCCAATGTCATAAAGAAGACCGACGGCAAGTTCCTGAGCACCGCCGAGCGCATCGCCAAGGAATACCCGGAGGTCAAGTGGGACGACTGGTTCATCGACATAATGACGGCGAAGCTACTAGACCCATACCGTCGTTCGGAGTTCAAGGTCATGGTCCTGCCCAATCTGTACGGCGATATCATCACTGACGAGGCCGCCCAGATACAGGGAGGCGTGGGGACGGCCGGTTCTGCTAACATCGGTTCCCGCTACGCCATGTTCGAGGCCATACACGGTTCCGCGCCGCGCATGGTCGAGGAGGGACGTGCCCAATACGCCGACCCGAGCTCGATCATCAAGGGGGCGGCGATGCTGCTGAACCATGTCGGCCACGTGGAGAAGGCCCGGAGGCTGGAGATGGCCCTGGACCTGTGCACGCAGTTCGAGAAGAAGGTGAAGATCACCGGTCGTTCAGACGGCGCTACCGGCGAGCAGTTCGGCAGGTACGTGCTGGAGACGGTCGGCCGCAAGGACCTGGAAAGCGCCTGGAACAAGGCCGCGGCTGTCTGAAAAGGCTTATCCGAAACGTTACGCCCTTGTACTGCGATCCGTCTTATTCGCCCATAGGATCAACGAGCAGATGCACTTCCGACGATGCGCCGTCGAGGGGTAAGATGACCATGCAGTAGACCATCTGGTCCTCGATCAGGAACTCCGCGCTGCCGTTGCCGATGACCGACCATTCCACTTTGTACTGGAACCCCCCACCGGCCACCATGTTCCAGATATCCTCCTCATCGCAGATCATGAAGGTGCAGTTGCTTCCGGTGAAGTTGAAACGTATATCCTCGCCCGCCTTCGGCTCTATGAGCCAGGCCGGTCCTCCGTCCTTCGTGAAGTTGATAGTTACACCATTTACATAGTCCCAGACGATGTTGCGCGTCCGTGGGAAATCATTGATCTCCCCGTCTTGCTTGAGGTCCAGGTCCTCCATCCAGGGGACGCTGATGTTCACCAGTTCGTAGGTCACATCAAGGTTCGGGGCGAGCGCGTAGACCTGATAGGCCAGGCCGGTGTGCGCCCCCCTTTGGCAAATGCATATGGAGTCCATAATTTCCGGAAGGACGATGGCGTACTCGATGTGCGTCTCCACCACTTTCTCTCCCCACGCCGTTTCTAGGAGATCGTCGCCCAGATAGTTACCGAAGCTTAGTAAGAAGAACGAGTAGTAGGCCAGTTCGCCGATGTTGCCGGTGACGTTAAGACCTTCCCCGAAGCAGACAATATCATCACTGGAGGCTATCGTGACGCGTTCATCGAACGAACCGTTGACCTCGCTGTTGTTCCATGTGCCATGCACGCTGTACGTCAGGTAGATCGGTTCCGCCATCGGCAGGCCAGGTTGATCTTCCTCGTTCTCCGCCCCGATCAACATCGTTCCCCAGGTTGCCCCGACCAACAGCACCGCGATCAATAGCACCGGCCACATCTTAACTTCGTTGGACATCGTCCCCACCTTCCCTGAATTCGATATTTCGGTCTGAAGATAAAAGTATCTATACGTTTGTCATAAACGAGAATCCTTAGAAGAAGATGGACCACTGACGGGAGAACTTACTCTCCGGTCTGCTGGGTCTGGTACTTGGTGTACCTGTCGAGAAGGTAGCAGAGGCCGTCGGAGACCTCCTTGGTTATGATGGTGGCGTCCATCTGGTCGCGCACGAAGTCCTTGGCCTCCCTGACGCTCTGGCGGGAAGCCTTGGCGATTATGCTGGCCAAGAACGTGGTGGCCAGGTCCGGGTCCATCTGGTTATTCACGAAAAGCTCGCGGCAATCGTATCTGAACTCCCCCAGGCGACGCAAGTTGAGCATGCCGACACGGGTCGAGGCTGCGTCCCGATCCCGGTAATTCTTCGGTTTTCCCGCCTTGCTCTTGTTCCTGTTGGGTCGATAAGCCAAAATGATTTCTCCAGGGTGAAGTGATGAGCAATAATTATAAAAGCTTTTTTAAGATAAGAATAAAATTTACAATATAATAAATGATTTAAAAAGGGTTGAAAAGAAGTGAATGGCTCACTTCTTCGGCGCGGCCTTCTTGGTTTTAGGCTTGGCCTTGGCCGGAGCCTTCTTACCTTTCAGCAGGGCCTTCTCCGCGTCCTCGGCGTCCCACTCTCTGAACAGTTCGCTTATTCCCTCCCTGGCCGTGGACCAGGAGGGAACGCCACCGGTCAATACGGCGATGTTGAGCGCTTCCATTATCTCGTTGCGGGTAGCTCCGAGGTTCTTGGCCACCTTGGCCTGGGGATAGATGCAGCCGTCGCACATGCGCACGGCAACGCAGGCCAGGGCGATAAGGCGCTTGGTCTTCCGGTCCAGGGCGCCATCGTTGTTGATCACGCAGTCCATGTCCTTGATTATGACCGCCAGTGAGGGATAGTTGTTCTTGATGTGGCGTAGTGTCGGAGGTATGTATCCGCCCATCTGCTCGCCCAGTTCCTTGACGGCCTTCTCGGCCTTCATGCGGCATTCGTTCATGTGAAGATCACTGATTGGACATGGGAGCCGGTCAGTATTATGATTTTTCGGTACGTCGGGATGGATGACCATGGGGCGCGAGAAATGTGCAGGATGGTAGCGCGGCGAACGGAGATGCGAAGCGAACCGATCAAGCCCGGAATGCGGCGGCCGGCGATTCCCGGAGCTTCCGGCCTTGTTATTATTTTCATGGTCATATATACAATATGTTACATTATTACTAATCATATTGATATTTTTGTAGAATAGTAATAGATATATGTCTATTATAATTACCGTTCATTAAACAAACAATCTAATGGAGGAAATGAATGAGGTTGATACGGGCAATCGTCAGGCCAGAATGCGAGGAAGGGATCGTCAAGGGATTGGACAGCGCGGGATTGGGGGCGATGACCAAGATCGGTGTGTTCGGTCAGGGCAGGCAGAAGGCCAAGACCGAGACCCCGGTCGAATGGGATGAACCACTGAGCAGGTTCGATCCGGTTCCGAAGACCATGCTCATGATCATCGCGCAGGACGATGCCGTCCATACCATCGTCAGCGTAATAATGGATGCTGCCAGGACCGGAAAGGCTGGCGACGGGAAGATCTTCGTCTCGTCTGTCGAAGAGGTCTATTCCGTGAGGACGGGAGCCACTGGTCAGTAGGTGAGGTCCATGAAGGAAGTGATAGCGATCATCCGGCCGGACAAGCTGGGGCAGACCAAGGTGGCCCTTGCCAAATCAGGCGCCATGGGCCTCACCATCATCGGGGCGGAGGGGAGGGGCAAGCAGAAGGGGCAGGAAGGAAGGAACCGCGCCACCGGCGGCCTGCGCCTTTACCGGTCGCAGGGGTTCGTGCAGAAGATACTGCTGATGACGGTCGTCGACGATGCTGACGTGGAGGAGCTTATCGGCAAGATCATCAGCATCAATCGCACCGGGGAGACCGGGGACGGGAAGATCATCGTATGCCCAGTGGACGAAAGTTATAGGATCAGTACGGGGGAGTCGGGGAACTCGGTCATCGTCTGATGCGGAGGCCGGACGACAGCAGGAACCGACCGAAAGGGCATGGTCTGAACTGCGAACGACTCGGTCTGGATGACGAAGGAGGTGAGATCGAACAAGGGGGACCGACAGAAGCCGGTTGAGAGGACCGCCATGGAGAGGTGGCCGGAACGGCCGTTCCCTTCCTCCTTCGGCCTGGCCACCCAGTTCCAACAATGTCACTACCGAAATGAATATGGACCCCGCGCCTTCGTTGTGACCGTTCGGGCGGTCCGGCGCGGGGCGACAGTCTGTCGACCTGGTACGCTCACTTCTCGTCCAGCTCGTGACGGGGGGCGGGATGGTCGATGATCCGCAGACATACATCCGGCTCCAGGTTCCCGGTCCTGGCCTTGGGGTCCAGGCGCTCCCCGGTCACCATGTAGAACACGTACTCCCCGATGTTGCAGGCGTGGTCCGCCACCCGTTCCATGTAGCGGGCCACCAATATCAGGTCGATGCCCACGGTGATCTTGTGGGGGTCCTCCATCATGTACGTGAGTATCTCCCGGAATATGGTGTCGTAGAGGGCGTCCACGGCGTCGTCCCTCTCGTGCAGGTGAGAAGCCTTCTCCGCGTCCCTCTGCTGGAAGGAGTATACGGCGTCGTCCACCAGGCCCACGACCAGGCAGGACATAGTGCGCAGCGACTCGAAGCTCTTGAACGCTTTCCCTTCCTCGAAATCGTCGATGAGCTCGGCGATGTCCCGGGCGTAGCGGCCGAAGCGGTTCAGGTCCTCGATCATCTTCAGGCAGACACTGACCGTGCGCAGATCGCCAGCTACTGGTGAGTGCAGCGCGATGATGTCCAGGCAGTGCTTGTCTATCTGCTCGTTCAGCTCGTATATGCGGTGGTCCAGCTCGCGGACGTCCTCGCGCAGGGAGAAGTCCATGTCCGTGATCATGCGCACCGCCTTCTCGAAGGCCGTCTTGGAGGCGTTGGCCATCTCAGTTATCTCTTTGTTCAGTTCCTCCATCTCATATGTGAACGTGGTCCTCGGCGTCATCAGCCCATCCTCCCGGTTATGTACTGTTCGGTCAGCTCCTCATGTGGTCTTTCGAATATCTGCTTGGTGTCGCCCATCTCGATGAGGTCGCCCAGATAGAAGAAGGCGGTCCTGTTGGAAATGCGCGCGGCCTGCTGCATGCTGTGCGTAACGATCACAACGGTGTAATCCTTCTTCAGGTCCACCAGCAGGTCCTCTATCTTGGCCGTGGCGATGGGATCGAGGGCGGAGCAGGGCTCGTCGAACAGGATGATCTCCGGATGAATGGAGAGCGTCCTGGCGATGCACAGCCTCTGCTGCTGCCCGCCGGAGAGGGATAGCCCACCTTTCTCCAGGCGGTCCTTGACCTCCTCCCAGAGCGCCGCCCGGCGCAGCGAACGTTCCACTATCTCGTCGAGCTCCTTCTTGGTATGCTTGCGGCGACGGATCTTCCCGTTCACCTCTTCCGCCACCCCATGCAATCGCGGGGCGTAGGCCACGTTCTCGTAGATGCTCTTCGGGAACGGGTTCGGCTTTTGGAACACCATGCCGATGCGGCGGCGCACATCCACCACGTCCACCGCGTCGTCGTTTATGTCCTGCCCATCAACGATGATCTTGCCTTTCACCGTGCAGGACGGTATCAGGTCGTTCATGCGGTTGATGCAGCGTATGAACGTGGACTTGCCGCATCCTGAGGGACCGATGACCGAGGTCACCTCGTTCTTCTGGATGTCCATGTTCACGCCTTTCAGGGCGTGGTTCTTGTCGAAATAGACATGCAGGTCCTCTGTGTGAATTGCTGTTGTCATGTTACCACTTGTACTTGTCGCGATATCTTTTCCTCATCACTATGGCGATAAGGTTCATTCCTAATACCAGCAGGAGGAGCACTAGCGCCGTGGCGTATTGAATGGGCCTGGTGGCCAGCAGATTGGAGGATTGCGTGGCCATGAAATATATATGATAAGGCAGGGCCATGAAGCTGTCGAAGAAGCCGTCCGGAAGCCTCTGCAGGGACGTGGCCACACCGGTGAGCATGAGCGGGGCGGTCTCCCCGGCGGCGCGTGACACTGAAAGGATGATCCCGGTGAAAATACCCGGCAGCGCATATGGGAGCACGTGATGCCATATGGTCTGCCATTTTGTGGCTCCCATGGCCAAGGAGGCCTCCCTCACCGAGCTGGGAACGGCGGCGATGGCCTCCCTGGCCGCGGATATCATCAACGGCAGGGTCATGATGCTCAGGGTGAGGCCGGCGGATATCAGGGAGAAACCGAACCCCAGGTAGGCCACGAATATCCCCAGCCCCAGCAAGCCGTAAACTATGGAAGGGACCCCGGCCAAGTTGTATATGGTCAGCTTGAATATCCTGCCCATCCAGGACCTCGACTCGTACTCCACCAGGTAGATGGCGGACATGACCCCGATGGGCACGGAGACGGCCACGACTATGAGCATGAGGAGGAACGTACCCACGATGGCCGGGAATATGCCCCCTTCGGTGTTGGCATGGTGGGGCATGGCGGTCAGGAATTCGACGCTCAATCTTTCCAGCCCGCCGGTGGCGATGTACCCCACCAGGACCACCAACGCCAGGACCACGAGCACAGCGCAGATGCGGAAAAGGGAGAAATAGACCGTCTCCTTGGCCTTGCGGTTCATTCGTATTCCTCCCGGTAGCGCCTGGTTATCCAGTCGGCGATCAGGTTGATGACGAAGGTCATTACGAACAGCACCAGGCCCACCAAGAAGAGAACGTGGTAGTGCTCGGAGTAGAACTCCACCTCACCGAAGTCGATGGCGATGGCCGCGGTCATGGTCTGCACGGATTGTAGGTAATTCCCAGTGAGCACCGGGGCGTTCCCGGTGGCCATGAGCACGGTCATGGTCTCTCCCACCGCCCGGCCCAAGCTCAGCACTATGGCGGCCACGATCCCGGAGAGGGAGGACGGGAGGACCACGTTGCGAATGGTCTCCCATCTCGTGGCTCCCAGGGCCAGGGAGGCTTCCCGCAGGCTGTTGGGGACGGAGTTCATGGCGTCCTCGGCGATGGTGACCATGATGGGGACCATCATCACCGCCAACATGATAGCGCCGTTCAAGGCGTTGAGCTTGGTCACTGGGTCGAAGACCGTGGCGATCCATTCAGAAAGTATGACCAGGGCGAAGAAGCCGAAGATGACGGAAGGTATCCCGGCCAATATCTCGATGGCCGGTTTGAATACCGCTTTGACCCGGGGACTGGCCAGTTCGGCCAGCCATATGGTGCACCCCAATCCTATGGGGATGGCTATGAGGGCTGCCCCGAAGGAGACCATGAGCGTCCCCACGAGCAAGGGCAGGATGCCGTAAAGGGGATAGAGGGGATGGGCAGGGTTCCATATCGTGCCAGAGAAGAAATCGATGATGTTGATGCTGGTGAAGGCGGGCAAAGCCCCCATCATCAGTTCGATGAAGACCGCCGCCAGGGCGACGACCGAGGACCAGGTGGCTAAGGTCAGGCCTATTTCGATCACCATTTCCCGGGGTGACCGGTGGGGGCTGCGGCGGATCCGCTTTCGGCCGTTGTCCATGGCTCTGAACTTGAATGCCAATCTTACCCTTCTCCTGATTTGGGGTTTGCGAAAGGGTTTAGGAAGGCGTTTGGAAGTGATTCATGGCGTTTCGTCTAGACCAGCTTGGCCATCTCTTCCTCGATGACCGCCTGGGGCAGGGCGTAGAAGCCTATCTCGGTGACCACGCTCTGTCCGCCGTCGGCGCTGAGAACCCAGCCCAGCCACCGGCTGACCTGGTCCGTAGGGGTTCCGTCGGTGTATATGTACAGGTACCTGGACAGGATGTAGTCGCCGCTAAGCACGGCATCCTCGTCCAGCGGGCTGTACGCAGGGTCCGAATCGGATTCCTTCAGCTCCACGATGTTGATGCCGGAAGTGTTGGCGTAACCAATACCGACATACCCGATGCCGCCCGAGTCATCCTGGACCGCGGCGACGATGGCGGAGTTGCCGGTCAGCATGTTCATCGACACGCTGTAGTTACCGTTATCCAGCACCTCTTCCTGGAAGTACACGTAGGTTCCGGAGGAGGATTGCCTGCCGTAGAGGGTTATGTCCTCGTCCGCGCCGCCGACCTGGTTCCAGTTGGTGTACGTGCCGTTGTAGATGCCGCGGAGCTGCTCCTCGGTCAGGACCGACACGCCGTTGGACTCGTGGGTGATGACAGCTATGCCATCGATGGCCACCCTGAACTCCACAGGATCGACGCCGTTAGCTTGGGCCGAGGTTATCTCGCTGGCCTTCATGGCCCGGGAGGCCTGGGCCAGGTCCACCTGTCCGTTTATCAGGGCGCTGATGCCGCTGCCACTGCCGCCGCCGGATATCTCCACGGATATCCACGGATAGTCCGCATGGAAATCCTCGGAGAACAACTGGCACAGCTCGAGCATGGTATCGGAGCCCTTCTGAGTGAGGGTGACCGACGATGGGGTCAGGCCCATGTTGACCAGGTTGTCCTCGTAGACGTTGGTGGGAATGGCGTAGAAGCCTATCTCGGCGATGATCTCCTGGCCCTCCTCGAGGTCCACGATCCAGTTAATGTAGTCTCTCAGGCCTCCGGTGGGTGTGCCCTTGGTGTATAAGTATAGGTACCTGGACAGTTCGTAGTCACCGCTGAGGACGGCCTGCTCGTCCGTCGGCAGGTAGGCTTCGGCGCCCTCGTCCGCCTTCAGGGAGAGGATGTCGATTCCGGCCGCGTTGTTGACGTAACCTATTCCGACATACCCGATGCCGCCCGAGTCATCCTGGACCGCGGCGACGATGGCAGAGTTGCCGGTCAGCATGTTCATCTCCACGCTGTAGTTCTCGTTATCCAAAACCTCTTCCTGGAAGTACACGTAGGTTCCAGAGGAGGATTGCCTGCCGTAGAGGGTTATGTCCTCGTTCGCGCCCCCGACCTGGTTCCAGTTGGTGTACGTGCCGTTGTAGATGCCGCGGAGCTGCTCCATGGTCAGGGTGGTTACGGAGTTGTCGTCGTTGGTGATAATGGCGATGCCGTCGATGGCCACCTTGAACTCTACCGGGGTGAACCCGGCGGCAAGGGCGCTGTCCTTCTCCGACTGCTTCATGGCCCTGGAAGCCTGGGCCACGTCGACCTCGCCGTTTATAAGGGCGCTGATGCCGGTGCCGCTTCCGCCGCCAGAGACCTCCACGATGGCCTCGCTGTTGTTCTCCATGTACTGTTCAGCCCAGATCTGGCAGAGCTCCAACATGGTGTCGGACCCCTTCTGCGAGATGACGAGATCTTCGGATCCATCGTCGTCATCGTTCTGGGTGAGCACGAAGGCGCTGACGGCGGCCACTATGATTATGGCGACGACGCCTAACGCGATATATTTCATCTTGTTCTCCATGTGTTCACCTATTTATTTGTAAAGAAAGAACAAGGAGCGGAGGTCCAGTTTTTCAAGGCTAGGTACGGAGGATTGAGAACTTGGCCACGTTGGCCACCTAAGCCCTTTCCTGTACCTACCGGCTCTATGTTCATTTTCTCCAGACCAAATTACCAATAAGCCTCTTATATACATTAGCGAAATAGAATATATTCTTGTAATATGTATGTAGAATTAGTATTATGCGGTATGAATAAGAAATATCTATCCTTATAGAATGTTTAGTAATAATTGTATATACAATAAGAACATAAGTAAGGTCATGCAACGTGATAAAGGTATGAACACCGAGATCCGCCGCGTTCAGAAGACCGGAGCATCCACGTTGACCGTATCACTGCCCAAGGTCTGGGTGGATGCCACTGGACTGCGGTCCGGGGACCAGGTCTCCATGTCAGTCCAGTTGGACGGGACCATACTTCTCGATACCAACGCCAACCGAAGAAAGGAGGTCCTGAAGAAGGAGATATGGACCGACGGAGGGGAGAGCGGCGAGCACTTGACCCGAAAGCTCATCGGGGCCTATCTTTCCGGTAACAATATCATAGAGGTACGTTCGAAGGAGCGCATGGAGCCAGAGACCAAGACGGCCGTGCGCGAGTTCTCCCGATTGGCCATCGGTCCGGAGATCGTGGAGGAAACGTCGAACAGCATCATCATGCACGACCTTTCCGATCCGGTGGAGCTGCCGCAGGAGAAGTGCGTACGCCGCATGCACCTCATCGTGCGCAGCATGCACACCGACGCGATCGAGGCCCTGTGCGTGGAGGACCGCGGTCTGGCCGAGGACGTCATCGATCGGGACACGGACGTGGACCGCCTCTATTGGATGGCGGTCAAACAGAACACTCTCATCGCCCGGGACCGCCGGCTCGGGGAGCGCATGGGGGTGGACATCTTCGAGTCCAACGACCTGATGCTGGTGGCCCGCGGCATTGAGCGCATAGGCGACCATGCCGTGCGCATAGCCAGGAACGCTCTGCTCAGCGCGGAGGACGAGGACAAGCTGACCGCGGCCGACGCGATAAAGAAGCTGAGCGCCGAGGCCATGCGCGTGCTGGAAAAGGGCATGGATGCGCTGTTCCGTAAGAACATCGATCAGTCCAATTCCGTTATCGACGAGGGAAAGGAAGTGGTGCGGCTGTGCGAGAAGCTGGGCAAGGAGCTGCGCACCAAGGACAGCCGGGAGGCCATCATCACGCACATGGTGCTGGATTCAATCATCCGCTCCACCATGTACTCCGTGGACATAGCGGAGATAGCCATCAACGGGGCCATGCGCTCCTAACTTTTCATCTGGTTGTGGCCGCTGAGGAAGTCCTTGTAGATGTAGATCAGCTCGTTCTCCGATAACGACCTTTTCAAGGCGATGGAATTAGCCCTCACCTGAGCCAGAATGTCCCCGGCCATCTCGTCGCTGACCTCGATGCCCTTGTTGGAAAGTATCTGCTTGATGGTGTGCCGGCCGGAGTGCTTGCCGATGACTATCCTGCGGCACAGGCCTACTTCCTCGGGGGTGTACGGTTCGTAATTGCTCAGGTACTTGATGATGCCGTCCGTGTGGATGCCGGCCTCGTGGGCGAAGCAGTTGCTGCCCACGATGGGCTTCCAGCCGGGGATCTCGCGCCCGGCCGCCCGGACCACGTACTCCGCCACTTCCCGGAACCTCTCGGTCTTGTAATCAACGTCCATGTGCAGCAGGTGCTTGGAGGCCATGACGATCTCCTCCAGCGGGGTGTTGCCAGTGCGCTCGCCGATGCCCATGACCGTGGTGCTGATGAACTTGGCCCCGGCCTGCAGACCGGCCACGGCGTTCGCGGTGGCCATGCCGAAGTCGTTGTGGGTGTGCATCTCGATGTCGATGTCCACCGCCTCCCGCAGGTGCTTGATCTCGTCGTAAGCGCGGCGCGGCTCCAGCAGCCCGATGGTATCGCAGTAGCGAAGACGGTTCGCACCGGCCTCCTTGGCCGCCTTGCCGAACTGGATCAGGAACTCGGGATCGGCGCGCGAGGCGTCTTCGGCGTTGGCAGAGATGTATAGGCCATGGTCCTTGGCGTACTCCACGCTCTCCACGACCTTCTCTATGACCCACTCCCTGGTCTTCATCAGCTTGTTCTGTATGTGAATGTCCGAGGAGGACATGGAGATAGCGACGGAATCGACGTCGCAGTCGATGGAATGCTGCACGTCCTCGATGGTGGCCCGGCCCCAGCCCAGGATGGACGCCTCCAATCCTAGGGAGGCGATGTCCTTGACGGCCTTCTTCTCGTCCCCGCCCATGGCGGGGATGCCGGCCTCGATCTGCTGCACGCCCAGCTCATCCAGTAACTTGGCTATGCGCAGCTTCTCCAAGTTGGCGAAGACTATCCCCGCGGCCTGTTCACCGTCTCTGAGCGTGGTGTCGCAGGTGATCAGGGGACTCTTATCGAACTTGGCAAGGATCTCGGACCGGTCTTTCATCTCTCATTCCTTCTGCTTCGTCGGCCATCTTCCGGATGTCCGCGGCAACCTCCCGCCCATACGGGACGCCGTATTTTTCCGAAGCGCCCCATATCGGACAGAGTGACAAAATCGAAGTCTCCCTGTCGACATCTTTCTTCCATCATCCTCTGGAATTGGATAAATGGACGACAAAACATCAATGATAAAAACCGTACTAAAGTGTTTCGGATAAATCTCATCGACGCTCAAAGGCCGAGAACGCCGTTGGTCCCTTTCACATCCGGTAACGAAGCAGCGCGGCCATCCCGCCCAGCGATTCCAGCTTCTTCCCGCCCTCGTGCAGTTCGCTGACGACGGTAACTCGTCCGCGAGCCTCCTCCACGGAGCGCATCAGGGCCTCCACGTCCTTCTCCCGGACCATGGAATCCAATATCAGCAGCTGCTCCACCGCCCCGGCCTTGGCGGCCTCTCGCACTTCCTTAGGTCCGTAGGTCGCCAGGCCATCCGTCCCCACCGCCTCCAGCAGCTTCTCCACCAGTTCGGTCTCCTCGGCCACGCGGGATTCTTTGAGCACATCCGCTCCCATGCCCCGCTTCATCAGCTCCTGTATGCCGGTCAGGCCCGATTGACCGGTATGGAAAAGGAACGCCTTGGAGAACATCTCCGGTTCTCTCTCCCTGCCCTTGGCCATGAGCGTCTCCTTGGCAAAGCCTGGACCGAGTATCAGCAAGGGGACGCCGGGCGAGTAGGCCTGTTTCGTTTTCATCAGTATCTCGCCGTAGTAGTCTCCTTCCTCCTTGGTGGCGTAGTCCTTGCCATGACCGCTGGCGAAGATGTCGGCCAGGTGCTTCACGCCGAACTGGCGCAGCACGGCCACCGTCGCTTCGTCATCGTCCAGGGCGATGAAGATGACCCCCGGTTTCTTGGAATCCTCCACCGCCCTTTTCACACGCTCCAGCTGCGACGGTTTCCATTGCTGCTTGACCACGGAGAGCACTTCGCCCTCCTCCATGATCAGGGTATGATAGGCACCCACGTCCTGCGGCCCTTCCTCGATCACCCCCAACAAACGCAACCGGTTGTCGAACTCCCCGAACTCCACCTTCTCCAGGCGTATGCCGAGCGTCATCCTCTTCTTCTCGCCGCGCTCGGCCCGGATCTTGTCGGCCTTGGCTTCTTCGCGGCGGTACGTCGAGGCGTACACCAGGTCCCCCGGCGTCAGGATGTTGTATAGGTGCCATAGGTCATCGGCCACCTCCACCTGCATCTTGATCTCGCCTTTGTACCGGTCCTGGTGCAGTACCTTCATCGTCGGCATGATGTCTTACCCGCCATTTATGGTTGTCTCAAAGGCCGTCCGGAATTGGACATTCACCTGGTAAAGATATCAGATAATTGGACGCCGTGTTGACGGCCAGACAATATGTTGCTGGGCGGTGTCGGGTGCTCAGTAAGCATTAAGTATCCTACAATGCTACCGTGAATTTCTGATGGCAAAGTGCTTCCTGGTGCTCGAGGACGGGACTATCTTGGAGGGCACGGGATTTGGTTTTATGGAGAACACCTCCGGGGAGGTGGTCTTCAGCACTGGGATGACCGGCTATCAGGAAAGCCTGACCGACCCCTCCTTTCGTGGCCAGATCCTGACCATGTCCTACCCGCTCATCGGCAATTACGGTGTCAACACCCGCGACATGGAATCGGACAAGGTCCAGGTCAGCGGTTATGTGGTCAGGGAACTGTGCGAGGCCCCCAGCGACGGGTACGGCGGCATGGACCTGAACACATTTTTAAAGGACAATAAGATCCCGGGCATCGCCGGCATCGATACCCGGTCCCTCATCATACGCATCCGGACCGCTGGCACCATGAAGGGCGCCATTGTCTACGACGGCGATCCGCAGGAGCACCTGGAGAAGTTGCTTAAGAGGCCCTATCCCTCGGAGAGCAACCTGGTGGGCGAGGTCAGTCCCAAGGAGGTGCGGCACTTCCCTAAGGAGGGCGCCAAGAAGGTGGCTCTGTTCGACTGCGGGGCCAAGGCTAACATCGTACGCGAGCTTCAGAAGCGCTTCGATCTGTACCAGCTTCCTTACGACACCCCCGTCAAGTTCTTCCGCGACCACGAGGTCGACGGTCTTTTCATATCCAACGGGCCGGGCGATCCCGCTCATCCGATCATCCAGGAGACCATCGTCTCCACCGTCCGCAAGCTGAAGGACGATTACCCCATCATGGGCATATGTTTAGGCAACCAGCTACTCTGCGAGGTCTTCGGCGGCAACACCTACAAGCTCAAGTTCGGTCACCGGGGAGCGAACCAGCCGGTGAAGTACAACGACCGGGTCTTCATCACCTCCCAGAACCATGGGTACGCCGTGGACCCGGAGACCATGCAAGGTTCCGGAATGGAGGTCGACCAGGTCAACGTCAACGACGGCACCGTGGAGGGCATGAGGCATAGGGAGCTGCCAATATTCTCCGTGCAATATCATCCTGAAGCTCGACCAGGACCGAGGGACACCGGATTCCTCTTCGACGACTTCATTAAGATGCTGGAGGTTGGGAAATGAGCAAGGGCAAGCTCATGGTCATCGGCTCCGGCCCCATCGTCATCGGCCAGGCGGCGGAGTTCGACTTCTCCGGCTCGCAGGCCTGCCGCTCATTGCGCGAGGAGGGTTACACCACCGTCCTCGTCAACTCCAACCCGGCCACCATCCAGACGGACCTGGAGATGGCCGACATCGTCTACATCGAACCGCTGAACGTGGAGACGGTGGCCGAGATCATACGCAAGGAGAAGGTGGAGGGCGTGCTCTCCGGAATGGGCGGGCAGACCGCCCTGAACCTGTGCTCCGAGCTGGCCGATAAAGGTTATCTGGAAAAGCTGGGCTGCCGCCTCCTCGGTACCCAGCCCCGGGCCATCGCCCTGTCCGAAGATAGGGAGCTGTTCCGCGAGACCATGATCAACATCGGGGAACCGATACCGCGCAGCGTCACCGTGCACAGCATCGACGACGCCAAGAAGGCCGTGGAACAGATCGGCGGTTATCCGGTGCTCATTCGTCCCGCCTACACTTTAGGCGGTACTGGCGGCGGCATCGCTTACGACGAAGAGGAGCTCATACCGATCACCGGACGCGGCCTCATCTACTCCCGCATCCGCCAGGTGCTCATAGAGGAGAGCGTGCTGGGCTGGAAGGAGCTGGAGTATGAGGTGATGCGCGACCGCAAGGACAACTGCATCATCATCTGCACCATGGAGAACTTGGACGCCATGGGCATACACACCGGCGAGAGCATCGTGGTAGCCCCGATCCAAACGCTGAACGACGAGGACTACCAGCTGATGCGTACGGCGTCCATCAAGATCATCCGCGCCCTCGGGATCGAAGGAGGCTGCAACGTACAGTTCGCCTTCAACCCGGTGACCAGGGAGTACCGCGTCATCGAGGTGAACCCCCGCGTCTCACGCTCTTCCGCCCTGGCCTCCAAGGCCACCGGTTACCCCATCGCCCGGGTGGCGGCCAAGATCGCCATCGGCAAGACGCTGGACGAGATACCGAACAAGATAACCGGGAAGACCTTCGCCGCTTTCGAGCCCACCATCGATTACGTGGTAGCGAAGATACCGCGCTGGCCCTTCGACAAGTTCCGGACGGTGGAAACGAAGATCGGCACGCAGATGAAGAGCACCGGCGAGGTCATGGCCATCGGCCGAACCATCGAGGAATCGCTGATGAAGGCCGTATGCTCCTTAGAGACGGACCGCATCGATCTGGAGCCAGAGAACTGGAACGACAAGGAACTGGAGTCGGAGCTGAAATATCCGTCGGACAAGCGCTTGTACGGCATTGCCGAGGCCATAAGGCGCGGCATGACCATCGAGATGATCGCCGACCTCACCAAGTGGGACGCCTTCTTCGTGCGCAAGATACAGAACATCGTAAAGATGGAGGAGGAGCTGGCCGTGGGACCGCTCACGCCAGAGCTTTTACGGAAGGCCAAGCGCATGGGCTTCCAGGACGAGAGCATCGGCAAGTTCTGCAAGAAGAGCGAGGATCAGGTCCGGAAGATGAGGAAGGAAGAGAACATCCTCCCGACCTACAAGATGGTCGACACCTGCGCCGCCGAGTTCGCGGCCGAGACCCCTTACTTCTATTCCACCTACGGCAGCGAATGCGAGGTGCCCAGATCTGACAATAAAAAGGTCATCATCGTCGGCTCCGGACCGATCCGCATCGGCCAGGGCATCGAGTTCGACTATTGCTGCGTGCACGGCGTCATGGCCTGCCAGGAGCAGGGCGTGGACTCCATAGTCATCAACAACAACCCGGAGACGGTCTCCACGGACTATGACATCTCCGACCGCCTGTACTTCGAGCCTCTGACCCTGGAGGACGTCCTCAACGTCATCGAGAAGGAGGACGCCGACGGAGTGATACTGCAGTTCGGAGGGCAGACCTCCGTCAATCTGGCCGTCCCCCTCGAAGCGGCGCTGAAAGGGAGAAAGTGCCAGGTGCTGGGCACGTCCCCGGACATGATGGACGTGGCCGAGGACCGCAAGCGCTGGAGCGCCCTCATGAGCCAGCTGAACATCGCCCAGCCCGAGTCCGGGACGGGACGCTCGTTCGAGGAGGTCAAGGTGGCGGCCGACCGCATCGGCTACCCCGTGCTGCTGCGCCCGTCCTACGTCCTGGGCGGAAGGGGCATGGAGATCATCTACAGCGAGGAGGAGCTGAAGCAATACGTCGCCACCGCCGTCAAGGTCTCCAAGAAGCATCCGGTGCTGATAGACAAGTATCTGACGCACGCCCGGGAGCTGGACGTGGACGTGGTGTGCGACGGCAAGGACGTCTTCATCGGCGGGGTCATGGAGCATATCGAGGAAGCGGGCGTGCACTCCGGTGACGCCACCATGGTCCTCCCCTGCCAGACCATCTCCCCCCAGATAATGGAAAGGGTCATCGAGATCACCAACCAGGTGGCGTTGGCGTTGCAGATCAAGGGCTGCATGAACCTGCAGCTGGCCGTGAAGGACGACGAGGTGTTCATGATCGAAGCGAACCCCCGGGCGTCTCGCACCGTGCCCTTCATATCCAAGGCCATAGGCGTTCCGCTGGCGAAATTGGCCACCAAGGTCATGCTCGGCAAGACGCTGAAGGACCTGGGATACGTTGGCGTAGCTACCTTCGAGCATGTGGCGGTGAAAGCATCCGTCTTCCCCTTCCTCAAGCTCACCGGGGTGGACTCCATCCTTGGCCCGGAGATGAAGAGCACCGGGGAAGTGATGGGCATCGACAAGAACTACGGGGCGGCGATGTACAAGGCCATGATATCGGCCGGGAACAAGCTGCCGCTGCAGGGCGGGGTCTACATCACCGTCTCTGACGCCGATAAGCCCCACATACTCCCCATCGTCCAAGAGCTGCATGAGATGGGCTTCATCATATACGCCACCAAGGGGACGTCCACCTACATGCGCAACAACGGCGTGCCTATAACCACCGTCTACAAGGTGGCGGAGAACATCGCGCCTGACGCCCTAGGCCTCATGCGCCGGGGCGAGATCAACCTCATCATCAACACCCCGACGTACTCGTCCGGTTCTCGTCGGGACGGGTACATGATGAGACGTTTGGCGGTCGAGTTGGAGATACCATTCCTGACCACGGTGCACGGGGCCAAGGCCACCGTATGCGCGATAAGGCGCGCCAGGCAGGGCGACCTGGAGGTACGGGACATCGCCTCGTACCACTGACCCTGGTAATCGCTTTCGTGGATTTTTTGAACAAAGTAGATAAATCTAACAATCACATTGATTTTTTTATGGAATCGGGGGGCTTAATATGTCGCGAACCAGATTTGGTGCTTTAATTACTGTCACTATCCTTGCATTGTTGATGTTTTCATCAGTATCTTCAGTTTGCATCTCGGCCACATCTGACCTTGGTTTGGATGTTGGTGACAGTCTTGTTGTGAGTCATGCCAAGAAGGCCGCCGGTTACGGGGGAACGGAAACGATGATCGATCTCACTGCCAACACTTGGGAGAGCGTTGATGAACCCTTGGCTACGGCGCCTGGTGCTCCCAGAAACCTGACTGCCATTTCTGGTGATGGACTGGTAAACTTGACCTGGGAACCACCTGTAGAGGATGGTGATGACAATATCACCTCCTACAACGTTTACCGCATGGACCTAGAGAACGATTGGTCGTTGGTGGGTAACAGTACGACCTGTGGTCTTGTGGATGCCAATGTGAGCAACTGCCTGATATATTATTATCAGGTCAGCGCGATCAATGTTGTCGGAGAAGGTTCTCTATCGGATATTGTGAGGGTTGTCCCGGGAATGCCTCTGCCACCAATAGGTTTGATCGCGGTCAATATTAACGGGACTGTAGGTCTAAACTGGACCGCTCCGACGAACAATGGTGGCTCGGTAATCCTGGACTTCAAGGTCTATCGTGACGCCGGCTCTGGGTTCGAGTATCTGGGCCACGTCGGCAACGCCTCGCTGGTCTTCATCGACAGTACGGCCACGCCTGGCGTGGAGTACGGTTACATGGTCAGTGCGGTGACCG
>Ga0247841_10003539_pt1 | contig 28655 bp, 28 predicted proteins | sample LaCruzMarch2015__2_FD_192410 | JGI IMG/M metagenome (GOLD analysis project Ga0247841, IMG submission 192410) | Freshwater microbial communities from meromictic Lake La Cruz, Castile-La Mancha, Spain - LaCruzMarch2015_18m | ecosystem: Environmental > Aquatic > Freshwater > Lake | place: Spain... | reverse complement strand
GTGTCGATTCTTCCACCGATGCAGTGGAGAGCGTCGAAGAGATCAAAACCCGGATTGAGAAAGGGGTTGAAGTCTTTGGTCCCCGGATCATGCTCATCGATCCCGACTGCGGCATGCGGATGGGTACTCGTGAGAGGGTATTTTTAAAGTTAAAAAATATGTGCGAGGCGGCAAAAGAGGTCCGGCTCGCGTTATAACAATTATGGGTCTTCTCTAAATTTTGGATCTCCTGAAATTAACCAAAACAATAAATTTGCCTCCGTTTGAAAGAGGAAATTCAAGATGCACCCGTGAACGGGAATATTTTTTTTACAGCAAATTATCAGATGTAAATTAGATCACTACCTATTTTTTCGGCTGGTTGTTCGTTTCCGTCTCCTCGTTCGGATTCTGGTTTTTGTATTCCCGTTTTGTATAGGTATATTTTTTTGATATCCCCCCCTGAAGGACAATCCAGTACCATTCAAAGATCGTTCTCCAGAACCCGTACTGGTCATATCTCCGGAAATCGAACCCGACTTTTAAGTGGGGATTAAAAGTGATTTTCCCCTCTTTGCGCATACGGGTAGCCACCTCAAGATCGTCACCTGCGTCCATAATCCTGTACATTCCAACACGGGAAAAGGTATCATACCGGAAGATGGTGTTGCAGCCGAGCGTGTAATAGTACAAGCGGGTGACAGCTCCAAACCGCATCAGGATATTGAACAGCACGACATACGGACGGTGTTTTGGTGTATCTTCAATCAAGGTTACCGGGCCAAAGGCAAGGACCACACGGGGATCCGTAAATGAGTGGAGGATCTGCTCAATCCAGTCCGGGGCGACAATACTGTCGGCGTCTGTAGTCGCAACGATATCATACTTCGCCCGGACAAATCCGTCGTTTCGTGCACCGGAGACCCGATCAGATTCCTGAATAAATATGAGATCCGCATACTCTGCTGCAATCTCCCGTGTGCGGTCTTGGGAATTGCCGTCAACGACAATCAGCTCATAGGAACTGCGGGGAACCGTCTGGCTGGACAGGGCAGACAGGCACCGTTGAATAGTAGCCTCTTCATTGTACGCCGGGATGATTACGGATATCATGATTGGGTAGCGAAATTCTGACAGGGATCTGAGAATTATCTGTCTTAATTGGGTATGAATCTCAATATAGTTATGCTGGAAAAAATTAAAAAATCCCCCACACGACAGAAATTGTAATTGCCGGGTTCGATCCCATTTTGCATATCGGACATCAAACCGATCTCAACTCTCATGGGAAATGGATTTGGTGCTTTAATGGTGCAGTCATCCGCCGTTGTGCTTCTGCCTAAATCTGCTTTAATTCGGTCACTTTTAAAATATCAGTCCGGGTCACGATGCCGACAATCTGCCCGTCCTGCATTATGGGAATCCTGCTGATTTTGTTTGCCGACATAATCTGCAGCGCATCGATGACTGGAGCCGTAGGTGGAAGCGTGATGGGATCGCGGGTCATCATGTCCCGCACCTGCATCGCCTCACGGTCGATTGGCGATGTCCGGTTTACATCAACAAGCGTGATCATGCCAACGAGCGAGTCCCGGTCAACGACCGGAAACCCGAGGTGCTTACTCGTATACATCATCTCGATCACCTGTCTCACCGGAAGTGTTGGCGGTACCGTAGTCACGGGGGAGCTCATCATGGCACCGACCGTCACATCCTGCAGGAGAAAACTGTACTGGATCGCGGTCGATTCCATATTCGCCCCGATATAGATAAAGAGCGCGATCAGGATCAGGAACGGGGAGAAGAAGAAGAGACCGACAAGCCCGAACACGATCGCAAATCCCTTGCCAACATTGGCGGCAATACGGGTCGCCCGGTGGAGTGGCATACGCGTTGCGAGCACCGCCCGAAACACCCTGCCCCCGTCCATGGGAAATGCGGGCAGCAGGTTGAAGGCGAACAGGATGATGTTTAAGATGCCAAGGTAGCCGAAGACAAAGATAAGCACACCGGCAGTTGCCGGATCGCGTGTGATCTGCGGCGCCACGTAGACAAGCCCGCAGCAGGCAAGCCCGAAGATGAGGCTCATGACCGGTCCGGCAAGTGCCATCGGAAGCTCGATTTTCGGGTCCGGCACCCCTTCCTCCATCTGCGCGATGCCGCCAAACATGAGGAGCGTGATGTTCTGCATCTTTATGCCCTTCTTACGGGCGACGAGTGAATGTGCAAGTTCGTGAATGAGGACACCGAAAAAAAGCCCTAGTGCGATGACTGTCCCGAGCACATAGGGTATGTACCCTGTGGTAATGAGGGTTGAATCGATCGATATAAGAAAAAGATCTTTGACGAGGTTCGTGGTTTCCGTAATCTGGCTGCCGATAATCCATGCAAACAGGGGAATTACCAGCAAAAATGTGTAGTGGATCAGTATGGGGATACCAAATAGCCGCCCGATCCGTATTGATCCGTCCATAAAGTAAGGGTATCTTTTTAACCCTTATCGTATATACTTTCATCTGATAACGATGGAAACTCATATTACGGATTTATTCGGGCTCCAGATTTACACGGACAAGGGCATGTTCATCGGTGAAGTCGATGATGTCGTCATTGACGTTGATTCAAAGAAGATCGATGCGATTGTTGTCGGCAAGGTGAACGAAGAGCTCTTCGAACTTAAAAACTACAAAGGCTTGAAGATCCCCTACCGCATCATCAGCGCCATCGACGATATTGTTCTGGTGCGCCACCTGCCAGGTGCATTTACCCAATCCGGCACGTTAGAGTAGTGAACACGCATCAGGTAGTGTGAGCGTTGCGGGAAGCCCACACCCTATTCTTTTATCCCGAAGGTCGCCGTATGGAAAACCGGGAAATATTTTCAAATATCACTACCATTCCCCCGGTCTTTATCCGGCTTGACGGGCGTGCATTCCACCGGCTGACGGCAAAACTCGCATTAAAAAAACCCTTTGACGATCGGTTTAATGATGCAATGGTTATGGTGTGTACATCACTTGTGGCAGACAGCGGGCTTTCGCCGGAATTTGCGTACACGTTCTCGGATGAGATCAGTCTCTTCTTAAAAAAGATCCCCTTCTCCGGCAGGGTGGAGAAGAACGATTCCGTTGCGGCAGCGTTTGCGGCAAGTGCCCTCACGATTGCCCTTGGCGTCTGGGAACCGCTTGCGTTCGATGCCCGGATTGTCCAGGCAACCCCGGAGTCTGCGATCGAGTACATGGTGAACCGGCAGGATGAGGCGTGGCGCAACCATTTGAACGCATATTGCCAGCAAGCGCTAATCGCAGATGGCATGAGCGCGAAAAAAGCTGCGGAAACCCTCAAAGGGGTGCCGGCAAAGGATCTGCACGAGATGATGCACAAAAGGGGTGTTAACTTAGCAAAGACACCGGCATGGCAGCGCCGCGGTGTTCTCGTGAAAAAAACGATCACCGAAAAAGAGGGCTACAACCCGAAAACAAAAAAGACGGTGGTGGTGGAGAGGAGTGCCGTCACCGCTGACCGTGACCTTCCGATGTTCACCACACCGGAAGGGCAGGCGTTTCTTAAAGAATTAACTGGCAGCGCGTGAGATGGCAATTGTCATCGCGACGCCTTCAACCTCCCACTCTTTTACGAGTTGGTATGCGCCCGCCGCAGTTGCAGGGGTTTCTGTGTTGTGGAGTGCGAGTTCCCGCGCACGGACCTCTTCTGCGATCCCTTCGTGCCAGCCTCCCCGGACAAGCTCGCAGATCCGGTTGTCTGCCACAGCCACATCGACTACAATGAAGTCCTCAACCGCGAGATCGAGCTGACGGCGCATTTCCTGTATCCTGCGGATCACTTCACGGGCATAGCCCTCTGCTTCCAGATCTGGGGTGAGTGCCACATCGACGTAGACGGTTGCATCTTCCATCGGGGCGGAGAAGACATCTGCCGGGAGTTTTTCTGTGAAGGTCACATGCGGTGCGCCAATCTCAAATTGGTCATCCCCCTCAACAAGCGTGACCGTTCTTCCGGCATCAGTCTCAATTTTAAGCAGGTTGCCGTCCGCTTTTTCTATCGCCGCCTTCACCCTGGGTGCGTTCCTGCCGAAGACGGGTCCGAGCGCCTTCATCACCGGCTCCGCATGCCAGCCAATCCGTTCCCAGCGCCCCATGACAACCGTGACCTTGCGGGCATTTGCCCGGTCCATACAGATTGCATTCAAGCGGGCGACTGCATCTTTGACCGGTTCCTTGGCGGTCACGATGACCACTTCACCTACAGGCCAGCGGAGTTTGCGCTTGCCTGCCTGCCGGGCATTCTGCACCGCATCGTCAAACGATCGGGCGAGTTCCATCGCATGCTCAAGTTTTGAATTGACAAGCCCGGGTTCGCACACCATCCAGTCAAGCATATGCACGCTTGCGGGATCGTTTATGCACCTGAGGTTCCGGTAGATCTCCTCGGCAATGTGCGGGCAGAACGGTGCAAGGAGCCCGATAAGCCGGCGCATGACATAGTAGATCGTCTCGTACGCAAACTGTTTCTCTTTTGATTCGCCCTCAAGCCACATCCGGGGGCGGACGAGCTGAACATACCAGCGCGAGAGGTCTTCGAGGATGAAGTTTGTGAGTTCCCGGGTCGCACGGTGGAGCTGGCACTCCTTCATTGAAGCATCTACCGCCGTGGCAACCGAATTCACCCGGGAGATGATCCAGCGGTCCTCGTCGGGCATTTCGAGTATGTGCGAAGTGACAAACGTCCCGTCCCAGACGCCGTTCTTTGATTTCGGCTCGAAGTGATCGAGGATCATATACGGCATCGGGAACCGGTACACGTTCCAGAGGATGTTTACCGCACGGTTGATCGTGTTGACGCCTTCCCAGTTGAACTTCAGGTCGTCCCACGGTGCCGAGGAGGAGAGCACGTAGAGCCGGAGCACGTCCACCCCGACTTTTGCGATGACCTCTTCAGGTGAAACGACGTTTCCCTGGCTTTTGGACATCTTCTTACCCTCGGCGTCGAGCGCGAACCCGTGCATGCAGACGCTCTTGTAGGGTGCCCTGCCAAAAGCGATCGTGCTGGCACCCAGCTGGGAGTAGAACCAGCCCCGGGTCTGGTCCTGTCCTTCGGTAATGAAGTCCGCTGGCCAGAGTGCATCGAACTCTGAGGTCTTCCCGGGAAAGCCGAGTGTCGCCCACGATGCAACCGCGGAGTCGAACCAGACGTCGAAGATGTCCTCAACCCGCTTCATCTCACCGCCGCAGGTACACGGGATTGTAACCAGGTCTACGAATGGACGGTGGGGGTCTTTTAACGATTTACCGCTGGCCTCTTCGAGTTCTTTAATTGTGCCGATGACCCGGTACGTGTCGCATTTTGAACAGACCCATACCGGGATTGGGATGCCCCAGTACCGCTGCCGGGAGATGCACCAGTCGCGGGCTTCCTTGATCCAGTCATAGAACCGTGCGCTGCCCGCCCACTCCGGATACCACGTGACCTTTGCAACCTCGGATAGCATCATATCCCGCATCTCGGAAACTTTCAGGAACCACTGTGAAGTTGCACGGAAGATGATCGGTGTCTTGCATCGCCAGCAGTGCCCGTACCGGTGGACAACATTCTCCTGTGCGATCAGGTATTCTCCGAGAGTATCGAGCACGTTCTGGTTTGCGTCCCGCACATACTGCCCGGCAAATACGCCCGCCTCATCACGGAATTTTCCGGCACCATCAACCGGGCAGACAATGGCAAGCCCCTCTTTTGTCCCGAGCACGTAGTCGTCCCACCCGTGGCCCGGCGCGATATGCACCATGCCGGTGTTCTCCATCGCGACAAAATCTGCGGGCACGACTTTATGCGCAATGTCCCGCTGGAGCGGCACGGATCCGGCAAGCGGAGAATCGTATTTCCAACCCACAAGGTCAGAACCATTCTTTGTTTCCAGCACCTTGTAGTCCTGGTAGCGTCCTTTTTTTAATACCGATTTTACGAGAGGTTCTGCTATCCAGAGGTACTCTTCCCTGCCATTTTTTGTCGCATGAACACGGGCATACACAAATGCCTTTGCAACCGCAACCGCGACGTTTGCAGGGAGAGTCCACGGGGTTGTCGTCCAGATTACGAGGGATTCGTTCTCTTTTTCTGTGATCGGGAATTTCACAAAGACCGAGGGGTCAGTCTCGTCCCAGTACTCCACTTCAGCGTCCGCGATCGCCGTCTCGCACCGTGGGCACCAGTTCACGACCCGGTTCCCGCGTTCGAGCATGCCCTTCTCCTCTGCACGGGCAAGCGTCCACCACGCCGCTTCGATATATTCGGGTTTTACGGTCTGGTACGCATTTGTAAAATCGAGCCAGACGCCGAGGTTCTCAAACTGGGTATCCATCAGGTTCTTGTTTTCCACCGCGAAATCCCGGCACTTGTCGATGAAGTTCTGGATGCCGAACGTCTCGATGTCCTTTTTCGAGACAAACCCCAGTTGCTGTTCCACCCTCACTTCGATCGGCAGCCCGTGCATATCGTAGCCCGCACGGTCGATTACGTTCCTGCCGTTCATCCGGTGGTAACGCAGGATGGAATCTTTTAAGATCTTGTTCCATGCGGTGCCAAGGTGGATGTGCCCGGTCGTATAGGGCGGACCGTCCACAAAAAAGAACGCCTTGCCCGTAATGCGGTGCTGTTTTACGGCTTTGTATGTCTCATGGATACGCCAGTATTCCTGCATTTCATGCTCTATGCGTTTCGCGTCAAAATTCGCGGCGACTTCCTTCACAAAACCCCTCTTTCTACCTTACGGGACGCCCGATTTATATTGAAGAATGTTGGCGCCACTAAACAAAGTAATTATCGTGATCAGAGTTGGGTGCCGGGGATTCGGAGCATCTGGTATATTGATGTAGGAAAAAGTAGAAAACTCTTAATGGATCCGGCACTTATTGACGCACTCATTTACATCATTATAGGCATCATCGCCGCAATCAGCATTCATTTTGTATTCCGGTACCTGAAAAAGAAGGCCGGACAGACCGAGACCAGACTCGATGATCTTATCGTGCACTCCCTGGGATCACCGCTTGTGATGCTGGCATTTTTTATCCCGCTTTTCTTTGCCATCCAGCAGCTCATTACAATTTATCCTGAATATCAGTGGATCGCGGATTCGAAAATTCTTGTATCCGGTTATATTCTAGTTGGAACATGGATCGTTGCTACATTTTTTGACAGCTTCCTTGTGACCTATGGTACGGCACTCGCAGAAAAGACCGAAACCGATCTTGATGATCGTATCATTGACATCTTAAAGAAGATCGCGAAATACGTCATCTGGTTTACCGGGCTGATCTACGTCCTGTACACGTTCAACATCAATATCACCCCGCTCATTGCCGGTGCAGGGATTGTGGGTATTGCCATTGCGCTGGCTGCACAGGACCTCTTCTCCAATTTTTTTGGTGGGGCAGTCATTATCACCGATCAGCCGTTCAAGGTCGGAGACCGGGTTTTGATGAATGATGTTCTTGGTGATGTAATCCACATCGGCCCGCGAAGCACCCGGATCATTACGCTGGATCATGATATTGTCACCATGCCCAACACCAAAATTGCCACCAGTGTCGTCCACAACTATTCGCTGCCAAATCCACAGGTGCGAGTCCAGATCCCGGTATCCGTGTCCCAGTCCGCAGATATTCCACATGTCAAACAGGTGCTAATGGAGATCGCCGATGAGGCGGTGAAGAACCGGACTGATGTGATCGCGCCCAAGCCAAAACCAACAGTCTACCTGACAAAGATTGACCGGTTTACGGTGACGCTGGTGCTGACGGTTCATGCGAGCGGTTTTATGTATAACAGTATCATTCAGGATCACCTGAACTCACGGATCCTTGAACAGTTCAAAGAGGAGGGTATTTCCCTGGTATGACCCATGTTTTGGCGGTTTTGATGAATTCTCTTCCCTGTTATTCAGATGCACATCATGTATCCGGGAGCGGTGCGGAGCAGGAAACAATACATGGTCTGCACCAGTCACGCGATGCTGGCAGGATTTTTTTATCCGGGCACAACCCGGAACGACTGCCCCGGTCGATCCTGCTTTTTGCCATTCTGATCTGCTGCTGTATTCCAGTCATGGTAAACGCGGCACCAGCAAATACAACCCCCGCGGCCGGTTTTATCACCGTCACCAACACTCCGGTGGCGGACTTTTTCACGAGCAGCCGGTATGGCCCATCACCGTTCACGGTCAGTCTCGCTGATTCATCCCATGGATCTATGCCAATGATATATCACTGGGAGTTTGGCGATGGCGCAAGCTCAACAATGCAGAACCCGACGCATACCTATCTCTCTAACGGGGAATACACAGTCAGTCTGACAGTGACCAACCAGTACGGCTCGGATACCAAAACGGTTGCAGCATTCATCGGGGCAGGCTTTCCGCCGGAAGCGAACTTTTCCGCTTCACCTTTCGATGGAAATATTCCGCTCACGGTCTCATTTACGGATCTTTCAAAGAACACGCCTACTGATTGGATGTGGGACTTCGGTGACGGTGCAACCTCAACGGACCAGAATCCTGTTCATACCTATACGCTGGCAGGCACCTATGATGTCAGATTAAAAGTGAGCAACCATTTCGGCAATGACGCGTTCTTCCGGAAAAATTATATCAATGCAAGCAGTCCGGCCCCGGTTCCTGTTCCTGTGCCGGTTATCCCGGTCAAGGCTCATGCCGGGGGAATCGTCGGCTTAATTCAGGATGCAAAGGGCACCACCGATAAGAACCTCCCCACGGCAGCATTCATCCCGCCGCAGTTCATGGCCGTTGCCGCAGTCCTCACGAGCCTTGGCGTCGTGCTTGTCAATATCCTTGTAAGCAGCGTGGGTGCCATTTCACAGGTGGGCGTGAATATCGCAAAGTTCTTTGCCAATCTTGCAGGAGGCCACGCGGTCGAGAAAGTGAGTGCCAAGGAGGTCGAGAAACGTGGTATTGTTGCAAAAAAGCGGGAACGCCCTTTCTTTGGTCTCTCTTCAATCGAGGTTTTGATAGTCGAAGTGGCAGTCTTCATGGTCGCATGTGCGTTTATAATTGCCGACCGCGTCGAACTTACGCTTGAGATAGTGATTATCTATATCATTGTCGGGGCAGTATCGGTCGTTCTCCATGACTTTGCGCACCGGTATGTGATGACAAAACATGGGCATGAAGCCGATATCCAGTTCTGGGGCCTCGGGACGATTCTCATGTTTGCCACGGCATGGCTCTATGGTAACGCGTTTGCCCAGCCGTACCGTAACCTCACCGATAATGAAGGAGGACAGGAGCCAACGCCACGCGAGTCCGGGCTTGAAATGGTTGCCGGCCCCTGCATGAGCATCATCCTTATGGTTCTCTTCCTTGCCCTGATGCAGTTTGGGGGGATCTGGGCAACAGCCGGGGGGGTAGGGTTTACGATTAACCTCATCACCGCAGTATATAGCATGATTCCCATTTCAACAATGGATGGTCTTGCAATCTGGAAATGGAACCGGGTCCTTTTCCTTGGGTTGTTCGTACCGCTCCTTGCGTTTTACTTCTTCACGTACATCATAGTTTAATAGTAAAAAACCATTTTTTCACTACGCAGGAATTGATCGCGAGTGACTGATATGAAACTCTATCCGATTCTCGTAGGCGGCTCGTGGAAAGAAACTCCCGAGATCGTGAAAGTCCGGTTCCCGTATACCGGGGAAGTATATGCTGAAGTCTGCCAGGCAGGAAATGCTGAGTTAAAAGAGTCTGTCGAAGCCGCAGTCAGGGGATTTTCCCGGACAAAACAGCTCTCCTCGCACGCACGTTCGCGGATCCTTGAAAATCTTGCCGGAGAGATCCATGCCCGGGCCGGGGAACTCACCGATGTGCTCGTTATGGAAGGCGGCAAAACGAGAAAGTTTGCGGCAAACGAAGTCGCCCGTGCCGAAACCACTGTCCACACCGCGGCGGAGGAAGCAAAGCGGTGCTATGGCGAGATCATCCCCCTTGACTGGAGTGAAGATACCGAAGGGAGGACCGGGTATCTCAGGCGCTTCCCGCTTGGCCCGGTGCTCGGCATCGTCCCGTTCAACTTCCCGCTCAACCTTGCGTGCCACAAGCTCGCCCCTGCGATTGCCGCGGGGAATTCCATCATCCTCAAGCCGGCATCTGCGACACCGGTGTCCAGTCTCCTGCTCGGTGAGATGACTATTGCCGCCGGGCTCCCTCCCGAAGCGATCAGCGTCGTGCCCTGTCCGGGTGACCGTGCAGAGCAGCTGGTGCGGGATCCCCGGATTGCATTCCTCTCGTTCACCGGCAGCTGTTCCATCGGATGGCACCTGCGGGAGATCGCAGGGCACAAGAAAGTTGGTCTGGAACTTGGAGGGAATGCCGCGGTGATCGTGCACGAGGATGCAAACCTCGAATATGCGGCAAACCGGATTGCGACCGGTGGATTTACGAACGCAGGGCAGGTCTGTATATCCGTACAGCGGGTGTTCCTGCACCGCCCGATCTATGAACGGGCTCTTGCACTGATCCTGTCGGCAGTAAATGCGCTGAAAGTTGGCGATCCACGGGACCCGGCAACCGATGTGGGTCCGATGATTGACCGGGTAAAAGCAGAGCAGGCATATGCAAAGGTGCAGGAGGCGCTCACGCAGGGCGCCCGGTGCCTCACCGGGGGAACGCTTGAAGGGACTGTGTTTGCGCCCACGGTCCTTGCCAATACGACACCCGGCATGCGGGTTAACCGTGAAGAGGTGTTTGCACCGGTCATCTCTGTTTCTCCCTACGATGACTTTGCAGAAGCGATACGGATGGCAAACACGGGCGAGTATGGTCTTCAGGTGGGCATCTTCACGCAGAACATTAACCGTGTGATGCGGGCGTTTGAGGAGATGGATGTCGGTGGCGTGCAGGTCAACGACATCCCGACATTCCGGGTTGACCAGATGCCGTACGGCGGCGTCAAAGGATCAGGGATTGGGCGCGAGGGTCCGCGGTACGCGATCGAGGAGATGACCGAGCTCCGGCTGATGGTGATCAACCGGAACGGTGGGATCGAATGAAATGACACAGATCGCAGTTATCGGAGCGGCGGATGCATCACCTGATGAGTACACAACAGCGCTGGCAGTTGGTCTCCTGATCGCAGAGAACAAAGGAACGCTCATCTGTGGGGGGATGGGTGGCGTGATGGAAGCCGCGTGCAAAGGCGCCCATGACAAGGGGGGAGTCACTGTCGGGATAGTACCTGATAACGGCAACGGCAATTCTCATCTCGATATCGTGATCCGGACCGGTCTTGGTCACGGACGGAATGTGCTTGTGGTCCAGTCTGCCGATGCCGTGATCGCCATCGGTGGGGGATATGGCACACTCTCTGAGATTGCGATCGCCCTGAAGCTCAACAAGCCGGTCTTCGGGTTAAAAACATGGGATATTGACGGGGTGGTGAAATGTGAGACCCCTGATGATGCGGTGCTCAGGGCAGCTCGCGCCGCACCCCCGTCTCCGTTGTATCATACCCGCCAAGCCGGTGAAGAACCTCTTTGAACAACGGTGATTCGATCGCATCGCAGAGTGCCGCTACCCTTGGATCAGCAAGATGCGTTCGGCGGATCGCGATCTCGTACCGCTCCGATGCCACCGGGACGAACTTGAGCCCGAGCGCCCGTGCCGCACTGTAGACGCACATCCCCGCTTCTGCCTCTCCGGATTTCACCGCGAGGGCGACGGTTAGATGCGTTGTTACTTCCCGCTCGTAACCATGGATGCGTGCCGGATCGATCCCTTTTTTCTTCAGTTCAAAATCGAGCAGCATCCGTGTGCCGGACCCCCGCTGCCGGTTTATGAACTGGTGGTCTGGGATCTCATCAAAGGTAAGTCCGGTTTTAGAAACAATCCCCTGCTGGCGCTCCGCGACGCAAAGAAGCACCACTTCCTCTCCGGGCAGGAACTTTTTTAAGTACTGAATATTGTAACTGCCATCATCGGCAAGCAGGTGCATCGGCGCTACATGGCATTCATCCTTTGTTAATGCAAGAATACCACCCATGCTCCCGGCATGTGTGGAGTGGAGCGTGATCTCTTTTTTCTGGAGCATGTCAGCGAGATAGTCAAGGACCGGGTCGTGACTCCCGGTAATAAGAAGCGCCTGTTCTGCATCAGCCCGCGGGACGGTAAGGGTTACACGCACCAGCTCCCCTGCTTCATAACCCTCGCTCCCTGCCGGGATCGTAAGGATCGCGTTTGCACGCACTGCGCTCATCTGGACTCCGGCGCCACGCGACTGGGGGGCGACCACCCAGCGGTTTCCCACAATACCGATCGAACAGAGGACAAACTCGTCACTCCCCACATCTTTTGTGAGCGTGCGGGTGAGATGTGCGTCGATCTGTTCCGGTACCGGCACCGGAAGACTGTACTGTCTCATCAGGGGCATGACCAGTTCCCGGAGCACGGTCAGGGCTGACAGGGGGTACCCCGGCATGCCGATAACCGGTTTTCCCGCGATCCGCCCGATGATCACCGGCTTTCCCGGTTTGATTGCAACCCCGTGGACCAGCACCGTACCAATCTCCGCGATCACATCGGCAGTATAATCCCTGGTACCCGCAGAGGATCCCGCAGAGATGATCACGACATCGTTCTCTGCGACCGCCTGTATGACGGTCTTTTTTATCAGGGCAGGATCATCTTTTACCATCGGGTACCGTATGCAGGTGGCGCCGATCTCCCCGAGCATTGCGGCTGCCATCACTGTGTTGCTCTCCACCACCTGCCCGGGCCCCGGGTGCATACCATGGGGGACGAGCTCGCTGCCCGTCGGGATCAGCCCCACATGCACGGTGAGCACATCAACTGCGGTGATGCCATAAGCGGCGAGCGCACCGATCTCGGATGGACGGATACGGTGCCCGGAGGGAAGCGCCATCTCGGACTCCCCGATATCCTCGCCCGCTGGTCTGACATGCTGCCAGGGACTTGCTGCTTTTCGGATAATAAACTGCCCGCCATCGACATGAACGTCCTCGATCATGATCACCGCATCGTATTCAGGTGGGACGACGTTTCCGGTGTTCACCCGTACTGCCCGTGCAAGGGTAACCGGGTGCTGCTCGCTGGCGCTCCCGGTATCAGCGCTTACGACAGCGATCCCGTCCATTGCGGCAAGGTGCACTGCCGGTACCGAGTACCGGGCAAAGATGGGCTCTGCAGTCACCCTTCCAACTGCGGCAGGCAGGGGCACCGTTTCGTGTGAAGGTGAAAAGGAAAACCCGGTGCGGAGCAGATCGAGCGCTGCGACAAGAGAGACCACATTCAGGTATCGTTTCACCACAGGATCACCTCAACGGTTGATCCTGTCTCCAGCCCCTCGCTCTCTGCAGGAACCCGGACGACACCATTGCTCTTTACGAGCGTGTTTAAGAGACCGGACTTTCCGAACAGGGGTGTTGCGATGCCGTCTTTCAGGGATACCCGCACATAGTCCTCCCTTCCTCTTGCAGACGGCACATTCAGGGCAAGTGTTGCCGGGATCATAACGGGAACAGTCCCGGTCTCGCCGGTCATGCCGGTAAGCAGGTGCCTGCCGATTACGAGCAGCACAATGAAAGCCGAAGCGGGATGACCGGGCAGCCCGATGACCGGGACGGTCCCGCACCGCCCGATGATGGTGGGTTTTCCCGGTGCAATTGCCACCCCGTGAATCAACACCTTCCCCTGCTCTGCGATGATCGCCGCCGCCATATCGCGGTCGTCCTTTGAGCTTCCCCCGGAAAGTATGACTGCATCGCATTCCGCTACTGCACGGGTAAGCGCAGCCCGGAACGGTTCGCGGTCATCACGGATGATACCGTAGACGACAGGTATACATCCATGGTCGCGGACATACGCAGAAACGACATAGGTGTTGACGTCCCGCACCTGCCCTGCCCGGGGGATCTCGCTCACCGGCACCAGTTCATTTCCCGTGGAGATGATCCCGACCCGGGGCATGCGGGCGACCGGCACCAACACACACCCTACAGCGGCAAGCACTCCGGTGTCCTGCGCAGAGAGCCGTTTTCCTGCCGTAAGTACAATATCTCCCTGTGCAAAATCCTCGTTATAAAAGAGCACGTTTTCACCGTGTGCCACCGGTTTTCTTATAAGCACATTATCCCCGAACAGCTCCGTGTGCTCTATCATCACGACGGCATCCGCACCATCCGGCAGGATACCGCCTGTCGGGACATACGTGCACTCTCCGGCGCCCACGCGACGGTCTGTGGTCGCACCCATCGCGATCCTGCCGGATGAAGTGAGCATGGACGGGATCGCATCACCGGCACCGGTTGTATCAGCGGCACGCACCGCGTACCCGTCTACCACCGACCGGGTGAACCCCGGGATATCCACGTCCGCCCGCACATCATCTGCGAGCACGCGGCAGAATGCCTCTTCAACCGGAACTTTCTCTGGCTCCGTCCGCACCGCAAGGCGCCGTACCATGGCAATCGCATCAGAGACCGGAACAACGTGTAAAAAAAGACTCATTTGAAGCAGCCCAGCTGGCAGCTCCGGATCTTGATCCCGTGCGAATTGCAGTAATCGCTGATCGCCTTTTTGGATATTTTGTGTTTTTCTGCCATCGCAAACGCCTGCGGGCATTTAATCTCTGTTTCAATCCCTTCAGCCTTGAATATCTTCGCTACCTTTTCTGTATCCATGGTAACAATGTGCGGTTTACTTCTTCATAGTGTTTACGAATCTCCATGCGGGAATCTTATTGGTGAGAACAACGTATATACGTTCAATGAAGGTCGCCCTGATCAATTCCCGTGAGGATAAAGCGGGAAAGAACATCCGTTACCATATCGAGCAGTTTCTCCTTGACGGAGGAGAAGCCTTCGAAAAACAGGGTCGCACGTATGAATTTTTTGATGTGCCGGGCAGGCTGATCCATGCGGAAGGTGTCGATGAAGGTATTGATGCAGACCTCATTATCTTTCTCTCACGGCATTCGAGCGTAAATCCGGTGCCCGTCCTCACAGTTCACGTCACCGGAAATTTCGGTGCTGCCGACCTTGGGGGAACACCTTATACCCTTGCCCCCTCAGCACCTGCGATGATGCAGGCAACCCTCCGGGCGCTTGCAAAGTACTGCCCTGAAGGATACCGGGTCTCGTATGAGGTCACGCACCACGGACCGACCGGTCTTTCGCACCCATCGTTCTTTGTTGAGATAGGGAGCACAGAAAAGGAGTGGAATGATCCGGCTGCCGGGCGGGCAGTGGCAGAAGCGGTGCTCGATGCGACCATCATACATGCTGTCCCGCTCATTGGCTTCGGTGGTACGCATTACGCTACCCGGGAAACAGAGATCGCCCTCTCTTCCCGGGGGGCGTTCGGGCACATTGCCCACACCCGGGAGGTCGCGGGGCTGACGGAAACGATGATCCGGTCGATGATTTTGCAGAGCGGGGCAGTCGCGGCATATATTGACCGTAAGGCACTTGACTCCCACGCACTTGACCTGCTCAATGGAATACTTGATGCCATTCCGGTAATGCGGCTCTCGGAAAGCGAGATCACCGCAATGGGGCATATCCCGTGGGACGTGTACTGTTCTGTCAGGGAGATGGCAGAGCAGGTGGCGGGAGGTGCACGGTGCTTTATCCATGCAATGGAGGGTGACGGAGTTCCTGCCAAAGTGGAAATTGACCCTGTTCTGCTCGCGGAAGCGGTAAAAGCCGACGAACCGGCGCTGATAAAATGCCTCAATGAACTACCCGTGGTTCATATTTCCACGCACGACAATCGAATTCTCCCGTTTTTTGTTACGTATGAGAAAAATTCATCAGAAATAATAAATGCTTTAAATACCTTGTGCGTAAAAATCATACGTAGTAAAGAGATCACGGCAACGGAGAACGATCACTTAATCCTGCGCAAGGTCCGGTTCGATCCCAAAAAAGCACGCGAACTGGGGATTCTGCCCGGACCGGATTATAAAAAACTGGCATCGGGTCAGACCATTCTGCAGAATGGCCAGGTGATAACTCCAGATATGGTGGCATCCGTTTACGTGACAAAAGTCCATATCCCGGGGTTGGAGAAGTTTTCATGAGGTCGATTGTTGAAGAGGCACTGACGAAGGCGAGGGACGAAACCGAGTCTGTCTCGCAGAATAACGAAGACCTTGACCAGATCCTGGCCGAGCTCAAGACCGAGATCACGGTGATAGGCTGCGGGGGCAGCGGGTCCAATACGATCAGCCGCATGATGGAGGAGGGCATCCACGGGGCGAAACTCATCGCCATCAACACGGATGCCCAGCACCTGATCCGCACTCATGCGAACCAGCGCATCCTCATCGGCAGGCAACGTACCCGTGGTCTCGGTGCCGGGTCCATCCCACAGATCGGGGAGGAAGCAGCGCTCGAAAATGAGCAGGAGATCCGCGCGATCGTCTCCGGTAGCGACATGGTCTTTATCACGGTCGGTCTTGGCGGGGGTACCGGTACCGGCTGCGCTCCGGTGGTTGCAAAGGCTGCCCGGGAAGAAGGTGCGCTTACCATCGCGGTTGTCACCCTGCCGTTCGCTGCAGAAGGTGCCATCCGCATGGAGAACGCAGAAGCGGGTCTGGAGCGCCTCCGGGATATGGCAGATACGGTCATTGTCGTGCCCAATGACCGGTTGCTCGAAGTCGTGCCGAAACTCCCGCTCTATGCTGCATTCAAGGTAGCCGACGAAGTGCTTATGCGGGCGGTAAAGGGCATCACCGAGCTGATCACGATGCCCGGTCTTGTTAACCTGGATTTTGCTGATGTCCGCACGGTCATGGAACGCGGCGGCGTGGCAATGATCGGTATGGGTGAAAGTGACAGCGAGGATAAGGCGGCGGATTCGGTTAAAAAGGCAATCCGCTCACCCCTCCTGGAAGTGGATATCTCCGGTGCCACCGCTGCGCTCGTCAACGTGGTCGGCGGTCCGGACATGACGATGGCGGAAGCGGAGGGTGTCGTGCAGGAAGTGTACAACCGCGTTGACCCGAATGCACGGATTATCTGGGGTGCCCAGATAGACCCCGAGATGCAGAACAAGATGCGGACGCTCTTAGTGGTCACGGGCGTACGGTCGCCACAAATATATGGTCGTAATGAGAAGCTTACCCCCAAAGTACAGAAACAGTTTGAGATTGATTTTCTCAAGTGAGCGGATATGGAAATTTCAAAACCTGATATCAAAATTAACTTCCACGAGGAGCTTTTCCGGAAATACATACGGGTGTTAAAACTCGCGCGCACGCCAACCCGTGAAGAATTCACAAAAATTGCGGTCGTTGCAGCTGCCGGGGTTCTCCTTGTCGGGTTGATCGGATTTGTCATCTACGAACTCTTCCTCATATTACCACACTGAACGGATGGGTATGAACGCACCGACACCCCCCGCACCCGTGACTCCACAGGTTCCTTTTGCACCGGAGGTCTTCGTCAACCGTATCTTTGCGATAAAGACCACCTCCAAGCAGGAGCGCACGGTTGCCGATAACATCCTAAAAGTTATCGATACGAAAGTAACCGACGTCAAGGTAACCGCGATCATCGTCCCGAATGAGCTGAAAGGCTATGTCCTTGTAGAGACGCCGGAGCAAAGGAACCGGATCGAGCAGCTGGTCGAGATGGTCGCGCATGCGCGCGTGATCACAAAAGGGCAGACGAATCTTGCTGAAGTCGGGCACTTCCTGATCCCGAAACCCGTGGTTGCCGGCATTGATGAAGGCACTATTGTCGAAATGATCGCCGGTCCGTTCAAAGGAGAAAAAGCGGTGGTCAAGCGCGTTGACTCGGCAAAAGAAGAGATCACGGTCGAACTCTACGAGAGTGTTGTCCCGATCCCGATCACCGTCCGCGGCGACAATGTCCGCGTTGTCGAGAAGTTTTCGGACCGGTAAATTTCTCTCGCTTCTTTTTTGTTTGCCGGTGCAAACCGACCGTGCAGGTTCCTGTGCGGCAGGGTCTGGTGAAAAATTTTCAATCGCGATCACAGGGTATCAGTTAACCTGCCGATATTCGGATAATTATCCGTAGCACGTATGTACAACTGACATCGTTTCCTTTTGTCCGTTGTGGACGGTGCTGCCCAGATGCCAAGGGTCAAATTAAATTTTTTGGGTGGGGATCAAAGGGGGTTTGATCAAAAAAAGGAAACGGTTCTGTTACAATTACTGAGAATATTCTTTGAGAATATCGACAATCATGCCCTTTGTTTCCGGAATATTTTTTGTGGCAATCTGATAGATGATTTCGTGATCCACGGCAAAATAATGATGAATAACCTTGTTCCTCAGCCCCACGATAGTTTTCCAGGGTACTTCGGGATGCCGGTTCCTGATCGTGTCCGGTATCGCTGCTGCGGCTTCACCAATCTTTTCGATATTACGTTCAACAGCATCAACCAGCTGCTCCTGTCGTATGAACTCTTCGTAGGACATTCCGGCAATATATCGCTCGATCTTTTCCATGGATGCGAGCATCTCTGAGAGATACAAGACGGGGCGCCGGTCGGTCATGCGTATTGTACCTCGGCTAGGATCGCATCGCGGATAAGTGGGTGAAGGGCTTTTTTGATCACGAGATCGATCTTATGGTGGAGGCGGGATTCAAGGTAATCCGAGAGATCTACCAGTTCCCACCCGATGGGACGACTGAGTTCCACGATGATATCGATATCGCTGTCCGATCCGGCTTCCCCGCGGGCATAGGAACCAAAGACGCCGATAGTCGTAACGCCGTATTTTTCCCTGAGTTCCGGGAGGCATTCCCTGAGAACCGCCCGTATCTCATTGATTGATGTCATGGTTCAGATACAAGATGATATTGTTTTCACGGTAAAAAAGTGCGTGGTCGGCACCTGCGGCTGCGGGACCACGTTTTGCAGGAAGGGGTTTGAAATTTTTTTGTGAGGAAGGTTGGAGGGGTCACAACCTGATTACGGGCGACCGCATGACCCCATAAGCCTAACCCGGTTTGCAGGTGACATTTCCTCCTCCAACGTGAAATGCCCACGACCGCAAGGGAGATGAAATATCCCACAGAGGCACCTGAAACCTGTATCCGGCACTGAACAATGCAACCCCGACACAGCCCTGGTTTCCGGAATATTCAAGAGCCTTTGAATGAAAGAGGGAAAGCAGGATACCATGCCCAGTGCAGCAGCGCTCCAGAAATCGCCATCCCGTCAACATCTTTTTGTTATCCTCATCTCTATCGCCTCATTCATGGGCACCCTTGATTCCACCATCGTTAATATCTCGCTCCCCACTATCGCGGATTACTATGGTACAGGTATTAACCTCGTCTCGTGGATCCCGATAGCATACCTCCTCACGCTCGCATCGGCGCTCATCGCATTCGGGAAATTTGCCGATATCCACGGATACCGGAAGATCTACATATCCGGGTTTGCGGTTTTTACCATCGCATCGTTACTCTGCGCCATTTCTCCGTCCATCCAGATCCTGATCGGGTGCCGCATTGTCCAAGGTCTCGGGGCGGCGATGCTCCAGGCAATCGGAGGGGCGATGATCGCCATCTATCTTCCCGGGCAGATACGGGGATGGGCGCTTGGCATGCTCTCGACGTTTGCGGCGATAGGGGTGGCGGTCGGACCGGTTCTCGGGGGGTATCTCACCGAGTACTTAAGCTGGCACTGGATCTTCCTTGTGAATATCCCGGTTGGCATCTGTGCTGTCCTGCTCGGCAGGATGGTCATCCCCGAGGACCAGCCGAACGAAAAGCCGCGGGCTGCATTCGACCTGCCGGGAGCGTGCCTGCTGTTCGTGGCGCTGGGGTCGTTCATTTTCACCCTTTCCATGGGGAGGAGTCTCGGGTATACGTCACCGGTCATTCTCTCGGCAGCAGCCCTCTTCGTTCTCGGGACTGCCGCATTCCTGTACCGCGAATCACGTGTGCCTGACCCGCTTATCCGCCTTACGCTCTTTAAAAACCGGGACTATACACTCGGCAATACCGGGCTTTTATGCGTGTTCGTCCTTTACCTCGGGACAAGCTTCCTCATGCCGTTCTACCTTGAACAGGGGCGGGGATTTACCACGGATATTGCCGGGCTCTTTATGCTGGTCCCTGCTGTTGCACTGATTGCCACATCTGTTGTTGCCGGCAGGATCTCTGACCGGATCGGATCGAGGATCCCCTGCGTTGCGGCGGGGATCTGTTATGCCTGTGCCATGTTCCTCTTCACGACAATCAGCGTACAAACGCCTCTCATCATCGTCGTAGTCAACCTTATCCTGTTCGGGTGTTCGGTCGGACTTTTTATCGCCCCGAATTTCAGGCTCTTGATGAGCCATGCCCCGCGGGGCGAGGAGGGTGTGATATCCGGCATCGCGATGACGGTCAGGAACACCGGTGCTGCCATCGGCGTCGCAATCTTTTCCACTCTCTTTGTGCTGGTCTCAGGAACGGTTTCTGTTGAGGGTGTGATGACTGCCGCCCAGCTGGATGCGGGATTCCATGCCGCGTTCCTTTTCGGATTTGCCGTCTCGTTTGTCATCCTTGTATCAGCAGTCTTCTCCCATGAGAAGGGGGATAAGGCAGACCGGGACAGGTGCGAACCGGGATAAGACGACCCGACACGTTCGATCCTGATACAGGGGAAGTCATGCGGGACAATGATGTCCAGCCGGATCCTGCTCTTTGACAGAGAGCATGCCGGGTAACGGAACCACATCACTCTGGTGTACAGAAGTATTCCCGGTATTGCCAGAATTTTCTTTCGTGAGCAAAGGGGTTTGTCCATCCACAGTACGAGATCACCTTTAAGTCCTATCCCGTCAAAATTTACAGACCCAAGCTAGGTGCCCGTTATTACGGGATGGCATGGTGCAAAGACTATGGCAGAAGTGGTCGAAGTTTTAGTAGCAGGCGGGAAGGCAACCGCGGGTCCCCCGTTGGGACCAGCGCTCGGACCACTCGGTATAAACGTGAAGGCAGTCGTCGATGAGATCAACAAGAAGACCAGCACATTCAACGGAATGCAGGTGCCGGTAAAAATTGTAGTCGACGCAAAGAAAACCTTCACGGTCACTGTGGGTATTCCCCCGGTGACAGCACTCATTAAAAAAGAGGCTGGTATCGAGAAAGGTTCCGCAGAGCCCAACGTCAAAGTGGTAGGTAACCTACCATTCGAGGCCGCTGTCAGGATTGCCAGCATGAAACTCGAAAGCATGCTCGCCTACGAGCTGAAGACCGCAGTAAAAGAGGTCATCGGTACGTGCGTGAGCATGGGAGTAACTGTTGACGGCAAGCGCGCAAAAGAAGTGCTCGCCGCCATATCAGAAGGCAAGTACGACAGCGTTCTCGTGAAATAATACGAGAAAACCATAGGAGATCGAAAGGTCGGTCGCGAACTATGGAGGAATCTGATGGTTGATAGGGCCAAAATTCTGGAAGCCGTGAAAACGGCGGTTGAAAAAGCGCCAGAGCGCAAATTCTCTGAGAGCATCGATATTACCATCAATCTCAAGAATATCGATATGGCGCAGCCGAAAAATCGTATAGATGAGACGATTCTTCTTCCGAACGGTACTGGTGAAAAGATCGGTATCTGTGTTATCGGAAAAGGAGATATCGTCACCCAGGCAAAGGATGCCAAGGTTGATCTGATTCTCGGTCCTGAAGAGGTTGAACGTCTCGGTGGCGCACCGCGCGAGGCACGAAAGATTGCCGATAAATACCGGTTTTTCCTTGCCGAGACTGCGGTTATGCCACAGGTCGGCAGGTTTCTCGGTCCCCGGCTCGGTCCGCGGGGCAGGATGCCGATGCCGATTACGCAGCAGATGGATATCCGCCCGATTGTAGAGCGCCTGCGTAGCTCGGTAAAGATCCGCACGAAAGACAAGACGGTCTTTTCCACAAAAGTTGGTTCAACGGCAATGACCCCGGAGAAGGTTGCGGAAAACATCGACGCAATCGTTAAAAGGATCGAAGCAGTCCTCGAACAGGGTCACTTGAACGTGCGTTCGATCTACGTGAAGACCACGATGGGTCCCGCTGTGAGGCTGGTATAATGGCGTTGTATACACACCACCTGCCCCCATGGAAGAAAGACGAGGTCGCGGAGATCAAAAAGCATGCCAAACAGTACACGCTGATCGGGCTTGTCGACATATACGGCATTCCCGCACAGCAGGTGCAGCAGATCCGCCGGAACCTCAGGGGCAAGGCGGTCATCAAGGTGACGAGAAACACCTTGATCAAACACGCGCTTGACGAGATTGGCGGGCAGACTAAGGAGTTGTCGAAATACATCTCCGGTCACTCTGCGATGATCTTCACAAACGACAACCCGTTCAAGCTGTTCAAGCAGCTGGAAAAGACGAAAACGAAGATGGCGGCAAAGGCAGGGGAGACTGCGCCGGAAGACATCATCGTAGAGAAAGGTCCGACCAGTTTCAAGCCGGGTCCGATCGTGGGCGAGCTCCAGCAGGCAGGCATCCCCGCAGCGATTGAAGCGGGGAAGGTCAAGATCCGTGAGACGAAGACGATCGTAAAGAAAGGTGCGGTCATCTCGGCAAAGGTCGCGACCGTGCTTGTCAAGCTGGACATCAAGCCAATGGATGTCGGGCTTGCTCTGCAGGTGGCGTTCCACAATGGCAGCATATATGAACCTGCGGTGCTTTCGGTTGACGAGACGAAACTCCTCGCACAGATCCAGCTTGCAGGTCAGCAGGCGTTCAACCTGTCGGTGAACGCCGCGATCCCGACAAAGGAGACCATGGTGCCGATCCTGACAAAGGCTGTCAGGGATGCACGCGGTCTTGCAGTCGAAGCGGCGATCTACGAGAAAGATGTCGTTGATGCGATTATTGGTAGAGCGTTCAGAGAAAGCCAGGCGGTTAAGAGCCTGGTGAAATAACATTTTGGATATTGAGGTGAATTGAGATGGAGTATATCTATGCAGCACTTCTCCTGCACAAGGCAGGCAAGAAGGTCGATGAGAATGGAGTCAAGGCAGTTCTTACTGCCGCTGGTGTCGCCGTTAATGAGTCCCGTGTAAAGGCACTTATTGCCGCACTTGATGGCGTGAATATCGAAGAAGCTATCTCGAAGGCTGCCGCAGCACCGGTCGCCGTTGCCGCAGCACCCGCTGCCGCAGGGCACCACGCAGCACCTGCAGCAAAGGAAGAGGCTCCCGAAGAGCACAAGAAGGAAGACGAAGAGAGCGGTATGGCAGGGCTCGGTGCCCTGTTCGGCTAAATCTCTTTTTTTATATGAAAATGGTTTACGCCGTTTTCATAACCGCATGGAGGTGCCGTGTCGGGTCGTCGGGATTGGTCAATTATCGCGTTCGTGATTTTTATTTAAGTGCCTGTGACCGCAGGTTTCATGGATCTTGTTAACTTCCCGGTCACGAATCGTGCAGAAGTTCTCTTTTAATCCCTGCGTTCGAACAATACCTTCCCGGTCCGGATTGCAGTAACCGCAACCGGGTTATCCAGTTCATCAACTGTATACGGAAACACGTCCACACCGATACCGAGCTCGGAGAATGCGTCCAGGTAATACATAATCCGGTCGATGAACCTGCGGGAATCTGGCTTAAGGATAATAAGGATATCAATATCGCTTCCGGGAACAGCACGATCTTCGGCAAAGGATCCGAACAGAACTATCTTCTGCACATTGCGGTCAGCTCGTAGTGCATCAACCGCTTTGTTGAGCTGACAATTGATGTAATCCTTGTCAAGCCAGAATGTTCTCACAGAACCGTACGATCTCTCCAGCACTGCGGATCGCGCCATCTGCATCCTCCAAATCAAAATGATCTGCCGGTGATCCATGCGTCATACTGTCCGGGTATCGTGAGGGGATGTAATACCCATCCAGCATCTTAGCGGATTTCATGATCTCCCCAGACGGATGAACTTTTCCCGCAAGACCCCGGAGCAGGGTTCCGATGCCATGCCCCATGGCAGATCCCCCCTGTGCCTGGTACACTGCTTTTATTGCCTTCTCTGCTGACTGCTGCGAGATAAAACACGTCCACTCGTAATAACCTGCCTCGTGGGCTTTTTTTGCCATTTCCAGATCCCGCTTTGCCTGCTTTAACCAGTCAGCGCTTCGTTCAGCCATAAGAAAAATATCACTATTTCAGCTACGTTTTCTTATCACATATCACAGATTTGAAGATATTAAATCAATGGGTGAGGAGACTGGCACAATTCATATCCGCCACGTCATCACCATATCAGTTAGCGGAATGCTTTGTGGAGACGGGTAGGATCGGGCATCACGGCAGACTATGACTATGTTACTACCACGCTCTCACACCGGCACCCCGACGTAAATGTTGTTTTTCGTCGCAACGATCTTCACCCGGATCTGACCTGATGTTTTCGCGCAGGAAAAGATCGATACGACCCGGTCTCTTGCGACACCGAGCTGCTCACCGTTCAGCCAGCCCGGGGCCCGGATCTCGACCGTTGTTTTTTCACCCTTGGTAAAGACCCGTGGGAGCGACTGCCGTCTCTCCATGCCGAAATCTTTTTTTGCGTCCAGCTGGAGGTGCATGCAAAATTCCTTCTCCCACGGTCTGATGCTCCGGTTGAAGAACTGCCACCAGCTCTGGACTTTCACGCCTTTTGGGGTCCTGCCGTACTTGTAGTGCTCGAACTTCTGGATGCCGAGCGGGGGAAACCGTTTACCTGCCCCAATCTCCTGTGCAAACCGGATCAGTTTCGGGATCTCCGCATCGTTGATCCCGGGAATATACACGGGTGCGATGAGGAGATCGATTGTACTGTTCGCGACGGATTTTGCTGCACCGGTCACCTGATCGATATCGAACGAGTCAACTCCTGCCAGCTGCTTTGCGAGATCCGGGTCAAGTGCGTGAATGGAGAGGTTGATCCGGTCAAGCCCGGCGGCTTCGAGCATTGTGACCTTTTTCTCGTCGAGAAGCGTCCCGTTTGTCTGGAGCGAAACCGTGCTCACCACTTCGATCTCTTTTAACGCTGCCACGAGTTCCGGGAGCCGGTGATACATCAACGGCTCACCCGGTGAATCGATATGGCACTCAATACCTTCCCCTTTAAACGGTGCGATCTCCTGCACCGCTGAGAGAAGGTAATCCATCTCCACCTCGTAACTTGTCGCTCTCGTCTTCGAGTACGGCCCGGCATCCACTGAACAGAAGGGACAGTTCAGGTTGCAGCCGCAGCTTGGGCGCACCTGCAACAGGTTCGTGCCCCGGTCGATGATCCCGAAGTAAAGCGAACCGACAAGAGGGATCTGTGATTCTTCGGTAATCGTGAAGTGGTTCATGAAAAGATCCCCGCCCGCTCATCCCTGCTTGATTTTCATCCCCGCATATACGCACTGCCCGAACGAGACACACCCGTCTCCAGAAGGGTACTCTGCGTTGATGAGACATTCGAGATGTGCGGCAGCAATCTCCTCCTGTATCGTCTTTCGGATCGCGCAATTGATCGCAACACCGCCGCTTAAGGCAACCTTCTTTATCCCGTTTCTCTCTGCCGCATGGATGGCAAGCATGGCTATCCCACGGGCAAGGTTGTACTGGAATGACGCGGCAATGTCCCGGACTACTAATCGGTTATCAACCGGAGATTCGGTAAGCTGATCAAAGGCAGTTTTCATGAGCGCACGCGTGGAGAGCGTTTCGCACCCGTTGCGGGTAAAGAATGTAAGATCCCAGGGTTCAGTGCGCCCGCCAACCGCTGCGGATTCGAGCTTCATTGCCGGTTCTCCATCATAGGTGCGCTCCCGGCAGATACCGAGCAGGGCAGACGCCGCGTCGAGCACCCGTCCGGTGCTACTCGTCATCATCACGTTAAAGCCGGTTGCGACCTGTTTTTTTAATACACTTACCTCAACATCAGACCACCCGCGTGAGGTGAGAAGAGAAAGGCACTCCTCATCCGGAAGGATACCATACAACATCCGCTCGGGAAACCGGGTTGCAAGATCCCCCCCCGGCATCGCCACCGGTTCGAGATGGGCAACACGGGAGAGGAAAGGCACCTGCCCGGAGAAGATCTCGCCGCCCCAGACCGTACCATCATCGCCATATCCTACCCCGTCTATGGCAATTCCGATGCACGGTTCAGCCGTTGTTGCCGCGATGTGTGCCCGGTGATGTTGTACCGGCACCAGTTCCAACCCCTGTTCGGATGCAATCTCGCGGGCAAACCGTGTGGAAAGGAATTGTGGATGGAGGTCATGGGCGACCACATCGAACTTCGCCCCGAGCAGCCGCTGGAGTTTTCGCACGGTCTCCTGCAGGTACTCGATCGTTGCGGGGTTTCTGACGTTGCCCACGTGGGGTGATGTGACCGCAAACCCGTTGGTGTAGATCGTCGCATTCGCGTTCAGCTCCGGACCTACCCCAAGGATGCAACGGGTGCCAAGATCGATTGCCGTCCGTTTCGGGGCAATTCCGCGCGAGAGCCGGATAATGTACCCGTCCCGGAGCACCGAATCGTCGCACCGGTTCACTATCTTCCGGTTGTGTGTTAAAAAAAAGTCGGCGTCACAGGAGAGTTTTGCCATCGCATCTTTGATATCAGTTATCATCGGGTAACCGGGCATATTGGCGCTTGTCATGATCAGGAGCGGGTGCTTTAAGTGGTGGAAAAGGAGGTAGTGGAGCGCAGTGTACGGGAGCATGCAGCCGATCGTGTGCAGGTTGCTGATCGTGGCATGTGCAGCCGGGTCCAGTTTGGGGAGCACCATGATCGGGTGGACCGGGCTTTCGAGGATCTGTTTTTCCCGGTCTGAAATGACTACGATCCGGTCAATTGCATCCCGGCGCACCATCACCGCAAACGGTTGCTCGACCCTGCCCAGCCGTCTTTTTAATTCGGTTGCGGATTCTTCGATGCATGCGAGATGGAACCCGCCTATGCCACGGATCGCCATGATCTTTCCCGCATCAAGGAGTTCTGCCGTGACTTTGATCGGATCGCAACAGTCGACAAGGTTACCTGCGGTATCCAGCAGCTGGAGTTCAGGACCGCATGCATGGCACGCAATCGTCTGTGCGTGGTGGCGACGGGAATGGGGATCCCCGTATTCTCCCTCGCAGGAGGGGCACAGGGGAAAATCCGACATCGATGTCCGTTCGCGGTCATACGGGACTTCGTTAATGATGCTGTAACGGGGTCCACAGTTCACGCAGGAGGTTGCCCAGTACCCCTCGTAACGCCCGCCATGCCGGAAGATATCATCAAGACAGGCATCACAGCACGCGATATCCGGGGGGATCATGCCGGTGAATGAACCGGTACCGCTCGGCAGGATAAAAAAACCGTCCGGGATCTCCCGTGTAGTATCAGTAACTTCAACAGAATCGATCCGGGAGAGCGGAGGACCACATTGTACTGCCGAAAGAAAATCTGAAAACCGGGCACCCCGTGCATATATCTCCAATTCACTGCCGAGGTTCTTTATGGACCCGGCAATCGAAAGCTCGCACGCCCGTGCATACACAAAAGGGCGGAACCCGACACCCTGGACAATTCCGCGAACTGTGATTTTGCCCTTTTGTTGCATGGTTGTGTCGCAAAAACTTATTGATTCGAGGAGTGATATAATTATAGGGTTTTACAGTGCCGGGCCACATTCGAATCGTAAACGATCCCGTAGAGCTTGTTCCTCTGCTGATGACGTTCAACGACCCCTCTTTTAAGAAGGTCTATGAACTATTGAGCAAGTCATGGATGACCGAGGAAGAAATAAAGTCGCAGGCTGATGCGGGCAGTGTGGAGCTCTGTCTCCAGGTTTTAAAGAAGGGCAACCTCATTGAAGAACAGTGGCGGATGCCGGCGAGCGGGAAAAATCCGGAGAAGGAGTTCCGGGCGACATACAACAAGTTCCGCGCAAATTTCCAGTGCAATCTCCAGGACATGGCAGATATCCTCTACATTGCGCTCTCAAACGATGAGAACCTGCGTTCGTTCGTGGAACGGGTCGAGGAGGAACTCAAGAGCGGCAACAGTTCGATTAATGATCTCTCCCGCAAATTGGGGGTCAGTGCAGTCTTCATCAAAGGGCTCGCGAAACGGACTCCGCAACTGGATGTGAAGGGACAGGGACTGGTGCGCCTTGACGCAGGGCGGTAAGGATCCCCTGTATACTATTCTGCGCAGCAAGCGCGAGGTCTCCCGCCTGCAGATTCTTGTGGAGATTGCCGAGCACCAGCCCGCGGTCCGCCAGCAGGAGATCGCGGCAAAACTGGGCGTTACCCCGCAGGCAATCTCTGAATACATCCGCGAACTGGTGGATGAAGGCATGATCTCTGCGTTCGGCAGGGGTAACTACGAGGTGACAAAAACGGGCATCGAGTGGGTGCTCACGAATGCCGAGTCTCTTGAATCGTACGCCCGCCACATCCGGCGCGACATTATCCAGCAGGTATCTGTCTGGGCGGCAATAGCCGCAGAGGACCTGTACTCCGGCGATGAAGTCGGAGTATACATGAAGGGGGGTTTCCTCTATGCGGGAAAAAACCCGCAGGCAGCGACCGGGACCGTTGTTGCCGATGCAAAGAAGGATGAGGACGTGGGTGTCGCACGCTTAAATGGCATCATCGAACACCGCGAAGGGGTCATCCATGTCTGCAAGGTGCCACGGATCCA
>Ga0247841_10003538_pt1 | contig 28658 bp, 32 predicted proteins | sample LaCruzMarch2015__2_FD_192410 | JGI IMG/M metagenome (GOLD analysis project Ga0247841, IMG submission 192410) | Freshwater microbial communities from meromictic Lake La Cruz, Castile-La Mancha, Spain - LaCruzMarch2015_18m | ecosystem: Environmental > Aquatic > Freshwater > Lake | place: Spain... | reverse complement strand
TCAGACGCTTACTAGCTCCCGAAGCCAACAGAACCGCAATTTGATCTCGTTCCCATTCTTTGATTTTATTGATTTTCCTCATACCTGATTTTAATTCAGGTGATCGGATTCGTTTTAGAACTCAGTCATTAAGAATTGGTAGAATGAGAAGATGAAATTGTTTAAAAAGTTAGGAATAGATTTAGGGACGGCGAATAGTGTGGTATGGGAGGCAGGGGTGGGGATTGTGTTAAACGAGCCTACAGTGGTGGCGGTGGGAATAGAGGATAGAAAAGTTTTGGCGGTGGGTAATGAAGCCAAGAAGATGATGGGGAAAACACCGGAATATATTGAGGTAATTTGTCCGATGGAAGATGGAGTAATTGCGGATTATGAGGTAACAGAGGCAATGTTGAAGTATTTTTTGAAACAAGTAATGGGGGCGGGATGGTTTTTTGGCCCTGAAGTAATGATTTGTGTACCGGCCGGGGTAACCCAAGTGGAACAAAGAGCAGTATTAGATGCGACTTTAGCCGCAGGAGCTAAAAGAGCCTATCTAATTGACGAACCATTAGCGGCGGCGATCGGGGCAAAAATACCGGTCTCTGAAGCCCATGGAAACATGATTATGGATGTTGGTGGCGGAGCGGCGGAAGCGGCCGTAATTGCTTTGGGCGGAGTGGTAACACACAGGGGAGTGAGAACAGGAGGAAAGAAGATAGATATGGCAATTGCTGATTATTTAAGAAAAAAACACAATATGATTGTTGGGGAGCAAACGGCGGAAAACATAAAAATAGTGCTGGGGAGTGCAATAAAGCTAAAGAGAACAGAAACTCTGGAAGTTAATGGCAGGGATTCGGTTTATGGCTTGCCAAAAAATATGTCTGTTAATTCCGATGAAATCCATGAAACAATCAGTCCGATACTGGAGCAAATAATTAAAGTCATTAAGGATACTTTGGAAGTGACGCCGCCGGAATTGGTGGCGGATATTATGGATACCGGAATAGTTTTGAGCGGGGGCACGTCGCAGTTGAGGAATTTCAATACTTTGGTGACCAGGGAAATTGGAGTGTCGGCACATGTGGCGCCGGAGCCGCAATTTTGTGTGATAAAAGGAACTGGGATTGCGATTGAAAATTTGGAAACATATCGAAGGGCGATAAGGTGATACGGTTTCAAATTACATCCTGTAATTTGAAATAATTACGAATTATCAATTATGAATTACGAATTATTTTAGACATTATAAGAGCCAAATAAATAATTACGAATTATCAGTTACGAATTACGAATAATATTGAACTATTGAGTAAATAGCCGAGTAAGAAAGTTATACAGATAAGATAAATTTTAAGGTTTTGGGTTTTTTAATAAATATCTTATAGTTTGTTAGTGTTTTAGGGCTTGATATAGATAATTGGTCAGTCTTATAAGTTTCGGTGTTGAGATTGGTAAAAGATGTATTTGTTGTGTATTGACAACCTATAAGAAAAACAAGAAGAGAAAAACGACGGAATTTTGATAGAATTGAGACAGTGAAGAGTAAAAAAGAAGGAGGATTGGTTTCTAAAATACCCGTATCTGATTGGGAAATATTTGGGGTTAGAGTTTTTGGCGGAGGAGAGAGGGAAGTGCTAAAGAAAGTCGAGGATTGGTTGTTGGCGGGAGAGAAAAGAAAGTGGATAGCTACGGTAAATCCGGAGTTTGTGATGAGGGCGGGGCAGAATAAGAAATTTATGGAAATCCTGGCGAAAACAGATTTGAACGTGGCGGATGGAGTAGGCCTGATTTGGGCCAAAGGGGTGAGAGTCTCAAAGTCTGAAAGTCTTAAAGTCTTAAAGAATATGTTTCGCGGTATGAAAGTTGGGGTGGAAATTTTGTTGGGAAAGCATAAAGAAGGATTGGTGCCGGGAGCAGACTTGATGAAGAGTTTGTGTTTGTTAGGGAACGGTTTGAAACCGTTCCGTACAAAAAGAGTATTTTTCTTGGGGGGGTGGGAAGATAGAGCCGCGCGCACTGCGCGTAATTTAAAATTTCAAATTTCAAATTTAAAATGTGCTTGGAGTGAAGGGGAACCGGAGATTGGTAATGAAGAAGTAATAAAACAGATAAATGAGTTTAAACCGGATATATTGTTTGTAGCTTATGGGATGCAGAAGCAAGAGGAATGGATTTACCGGAATTTGGAAAAAATTGATGTAGGAGTGGTGATGGGGGTAGGGCGGAGCTTTGATTACTATAGTGGAGATTTGAAGCGGGCACCGGATTGGATAAGAAAAATGGGGATGGAATGGCTATATTCTTTGATAATCGAGCCGAAGAGGTGGAGAAGGCAATTGGCGTTGCCGAAGTTTATTTGGAAGGTATTGTGCGAATCGTAGGGAACGGTTTAAAACCGTTCCGTACAAATAGAATGGCCGTGTGGATAGGGAACGGTTTAAAACCGTTCCGTACAAATAGAATGGCCGTGTGGATAGGGAACGGTTTAAAATCGTTCCGTACAAATAGAATGGCCGTGTGGATAGGGAACGGTTTAAAATCGTTCCGTACAAATAGAATGGCCGTGTGGATAGGGAACGGTTTAAAACCGTTCCGTACAAATAGAATGGCCGTGTGGATAGGGAACGGTTTAAAACCGTTCCGTACAAAAAACCATACAAAAAAATGATTTATAAAGATAGAAAATTAAATAGATGCCAAGATTGGGACTATTCCAGTCCGGGTTATTATTTTGTGACGATTTGTGTACAAGATAAAAAATGGATAATGGCAAATTTGGTTGGTGGAAAAATGATAAAAAATGGGCTTGGATTAACAATTGCCAATGTTTGGGAAAAATTGCCTAATCATTATCAAAATTGTGTTTTGGATGAATTTGTTTTTATGCCTGACCATTTTCATGGAATATTAAAATTGATTAGTACTGATAAGAAATATACGTTGTCAGAAATTGTCAGAGGATTTAAAACGTTTTCTTCTAGAGAAATTAATCGGGTTATGATGGGAAGGTTTGCTTGGCAAAAATCATTCCATGATCGAATCATCAGAAACGAAATTGAATTAAATAAAATTAGGGAATATATTAGAAATAATCCGGAAAAATTGGAAAATTTGTGATATGCGTGTGAATGGTAGGGAACGGTTTAAAACCGTTCCCTACAAACCGTTTTTAATTTAAAATTTCCCCAACAGCTTTATTTCCGGTTCGAGGCGGATGCCTTTTTTGGCTAAGACATCGGATTGGATTTGGGTCATGAGGGTGTAGTAATCTTTTGCCGTGGCGTTGCCAGTATTGATAATAAAATTAGCGTGTTTTTCCGATACTTGAGCGCCGCCAACGAATTTCCCTTTCCAACCTAATTCATCAATAATCTGTCCCGCCTTCGCTAAGGTTTCGGCGGGTAAACCCGCTTTGCTAATTGATGGATTCTTAAAAACACAGCCGGCGGAATTCATGGGTTGGGTGAGAGATTTTTGGTCAATAATTTTTTGATAATTATCAAGAGTCGCAATTTTGTCGCCTTTTTGGAGATTAAAAGTAGCTGAGAGAATAATTAAATTAGGTTTGTCCTGAAATTCGGAATAATCGTAGCCCCATTTTAGATCAGAGGCTTGTAAGGTGATTGTGGTTGACGTGGAAAGATCAAAAATAGTAATGGTGTTAAGATATTGATTAAAATTGTTTTTGTCGGCGCCGTGGATGTTGCTGACAATGGCACCGCCGAGACTGGCGGGGATGTAGGCGAAGTTTTCCAGGCCAACAAGGCCATCATTGATGGTTTGTTTGATGATTGATTGGAGAGGATTGAAATATCTGATGACCAGACCGCGGATACCGGAATCGGAAATTAAAACGTTAGAGCCGTTGCCAAGAATTGTAGGAAACCCTTCCCCATCCCTTCCCTTGACAGGGCAGGGAGCTGTTTGGTGGTGAAAGTCTCCCCTGTCAAGGGGAGATTTAGAGGGGTTTATTTGATATATAGAGTTAAGTATTGATATTAATTGATCTGGGTTATTGGCCTCAATAAAAGTGTCGGCGGGGCCGCCGATTTTGAGGGTAGTGTAGGCGGCGAGAGGATGATTTTTGAGAATTTGGTAATCCATATTTATGATTATACAGTTTAGTATATAGTATTTAGTATATAGTATTTAGTATTGAAAGTTCGGTATAATTTGGAATGTTTGTTGTATAGTAAAAGATATATTGAAAAAATGTGGGAAAGTGGATAAAGTTGCAGTAGTCCTATAAGAAAATAAGGGAAATTAGTTGCTATACTAGAGAGTGCAAAAAACGGTTTTGATTATTCACGGTTGGCCTCAACCGATTGAAGAAGATCATCATATTTATCGGTATTTTAGAGAAAAAGGTTTTTTGGTTTGTTGCCCGTATCTTTTTAAAATGGAGGATGATTTTTCGTCTGACGGAGTAAAAAAGATATTAGTAAAAGCACTTGGGGGTAAATCTCCTGATGTAATTGTGGGAATATCGATAGGAGGATTATTGGTGCCCGGTATTGCTCCCGACTATCCCAGGGCAAAACTGGTTTTTATATCATCGGGAACCCATCTTTCTCCGAAAAACTGGTTTGTAAAATATGGGCCAAGGTTATGTAGAATCGGAATGGTGAAATTAGTGAAGTCCCTGAATAAAAAGTTGTTGCTAAAGGCTTATAAATTAATTAATCCAAACAAGACAAAAAACAAAGATGAATGTCAGCCGGACGAAGAGCTAATCAGTAATATAGAAAGGGTGTTGGAATTATCGGATGGCCGAATAAAAGAGGTAACTGATTTTGTTTGTAAAACAAATAACAGAAGGTTGTTGGCAAAGATTAAAAATAAAACGGTCATTTTTTCCGGAGACAAAGATTCGGTAATGCCGTATAAACAGGGAAAACAGATGAGCCGTTTAATAAAAAACAGCCGGTTTTTTGTTTTAAAAGGGAAGCATCATGATTTGATTAACGAAAAATTGTTGAAGATTTTGGATGGTTTTTTGGAAGATTGATTGGGTTAGAATAGATTATGATTTTGGGAATTGATCCGGGATTGGCAAATACGGGGTGGGCGGTAGTTAATGATCAATTACGAATTACGAATTACGAATTAATAGCTTGTGGTTGTTTGGTGACAAAGAGTATTCAAAACGATACCGAAAGGTTGATGTATATTTATAACGAGTTGGAAAAAATTATAAAAAAATATGAGGTAGAGGCGGTGGCACTGGAAACTTTGTTTTTTGCCAAGAATGCTAAATCGGCGATAAAAGTATCAGAGGCGATTGGGGTAATCAAATTGTGTGGGGTTAGATGTGGTTTGCCGGTATTTGGATATACCCCTTTGCAAGTGAAGGTGGCATTGGTGGGTTATGGGAGGGCGGAGAAAGAACAGGTGGAAATAATGATTAGAAATTTTCTAAAATTAGATGGTCCGGTGTCTCCGAGCCATGCTTCGGATGCAGTGGCGGTGGGGTTAACACATTTATTTACGGCGAAATTTAGTTATTGACTAAATTAGCTAAAGTAGCTAAAATCATCTATGATCACTTCAGTAACTGCAACTTATGCAAAAAATAATTTTGGGGAGTTAATTGACAGAGTGATTACTACTAAGAAGAAAATTTTGGTTAAAAGGGCCGGCAGACCGGCTGTTTTTGTGACGCCGGTGGTAGGCAATTATGAACTGAACTTTACCGAAGAAGAATTTATGAAGTTGGAGGAAGGAGTAAGGGAGTTTAGAAAATCATTTAAATTTAATTTTTGATGAAAATTTTTTTGGATACCTGTGTATTGATTGGGGTTATGAGAAAGAACTTGTTTTTGGATGATAATGTGAATGAATATTTTATAAACCCAATTGTTTACGGGGAACTGGCTTATGGCTTTGAGAATATGGGAAAGGATTTTTCGGAATTAGATGCATATTTGGAAAGTAAACATATTGTGTCTTTAAATATTGACGTGGTTACGGGTAAAATTTATGCAAAGATTAAGGTGAGTTTAAAGAATAATCCGGTGGCAGACAATGATTTGTTGGTAGCAAGTACTTGTTTGGAATATGATCTGAAATTGTGGACACTAAATAAAAAACATTTTGTAAGAATTAAGGGATTGGAGGCGTGTTAAGATGGAGTTATGATTTCGAGCTTGAGAGGGAAGGTAAATAAAGTTTGGGGAAATAATATTGAAATTGAGGTTAACGGAGTAGGGTATTTGGTCAGGGTGGGATTGAGACTGGCGCAAAATTTACATGAAGGGGAAGAGAGAGTAATTCAAACCTATATGGCGGTGTCGGAAAACGATATTAGTTTATACGGATTTGAAAACAGCGAGGATGTGGAGTTGTTTAAAATGTTGATAACAGTATCGGGAATAGGGCCAAAAACGGCGGCGCAAATTGTGGGCGCCGCCTCCGCTGAAGCTTCGTCGAGCCAAGCAATTATTAAAGCGATAGGAGAGGCGGATGTTAACTTTTTTCAAAAAATAAAAGGGATCGGAAAAAAGACAGCGCAAAGAATTATTGTAGATTTGAAATCGAAGATAGGAGGTTTGGGGGAATTGAAGCTGGATTCTGACTCGCCGCTTTTTGAAGATGAATTGGCAATGAGTTTGAAACAGCTGGGATTTGACAGAAGAGAGATTGAAAAAGTAACAAAAAAAGTTCCCGAGGAATTAGAAAAAATTGAAGATAGGTTGAGTTGGTGTTTAAGAAATTTAGGATAAAAATATGAAAACGATTAAAGATGAACAACTGAATCCTCAACCAAAAATTGATGAAAAGATAATAGAGACAAATTTGCGGCCGCAGAAACTGGCGGAATTTATCGGCCAGTCGAAGTTAAAACAACAATTGTCTATTTTTTTGCAAGCGGCAAAAGCCAGGGGAGAGAGTCTTGACCATATCTTGTTTTATGGCCCTCCGGGATTGGGGAAAACAACTCTAGCCAATCTTTTAGCAAAAGAAATGGTAGCCGGAATCAAGATTACATCCGGTCCAGCATTGACACGGGTGGGTGATTTAGCCTCAATTTTGACAGGGTTAAAGAAAGGAGATTTCTTGTTTATTGACGAGATACACAGATTAAATAAATTAGTGGAAGAGACTTTGTATTCGGCGATGGAAGATTTTGTGTTGGATATAGTTCTTGGCAAAGGGCCGTCAGCAAAGACAGTAAGATTGAATTTGCAGAAGTTCACGATTGTAGGAGCGACGACGAGAATCGGATTGATTTCCGGGCCAATGAGAGATAGATTTGGGTATATTCAACAATTGGATTTTTATGAAGAAGATAGCTTGACGGAAATAGTAGAGAGAACTGCAACTGTTCTGAAAACCAGGATTGATTTACCAGCAGCGGCGGAAATTGCCAGACGGGCAAGAGGGACACCGCGGATTGCCAACCGATTATTGCGAAGGGTGAGAGATTATGCCCAGATTAATAATGACGGCTTGATAACAATTAAAGAAACACAGGAAGCATTGAAAATGCTGGGGGTAGATGAAATGGGTTTATCTGATGCAGATAGGAAGTATTTAGACGTGGTCAAAAGACAGTATGGCGGGGGGCCGGTAGGAGTGGAAAATATTGCCGCGGCGTTGACCGAAGACGTGGGGACAATTACAGAAGTTTATGAGCCATATTTAATGAAGAGAGGATTGGTTAAAAGAACTTCCAGAGGAAGGGTGGTGGAATTGGATTAAAACCCCGAGGGAGCATCGGGGTTTTGGGTTTTTACTCTGTTTGAATTCCTAAAAGCCAGAGTACGGCTTCTTTACGGTAGCGGCGATCGCCGCGGGCGTTGATTCGGATAGCTGGGAGTTTACCGCGTTTTCCCCAGCGTTTGATGGTCAGTTTGCTGACCCGGAGCAGGTCGGCAACTTCAGCAACAGTCAGAAGATCGGGGAGGTTGTCGATGCTGACGCCGTTGATCTTTTTCGGGGCGGGACTTTGTTTCACAAGGTTGTCTTGTGATACTGTTTGCTCATTCATTTGGTGGCTCCTCTTGCATCAAAATAATCAATAACTGATATCAGTAAAACATATTGCATACTTGTGTGTCAATAAGTTAGTCGAAAGTCTCAAAGTCTTAAAGTCTAAAAGTCTGAAAGTAAAGGGGAAAAGGAAATTGGATAGTCAAAAGTCTCAAAGCCTGAAAGCCATGCCTGCCGGCAGGCAGGTCTTAAAGTCGAAGAAAGAAATTTGATATCATTAGGTCATGGCAGAAGATAAACAATATAGAATTGCGTTTTTCGGAGTTAAGAGCTGGGAGAGAGAGACAATTGAAAAGGAAATTATTAAACTGGATAGTTTTGGAGTGGGGATATTTAAAGGAGAGATACAGGATAATATCGAACTTGCGGCAAAATATGATATATTATCGCCTTTCGTTAATTCAAAATTAACAAAGGTAGTGTTGGATAAGTTGCCTGATTTGAAGTTAGTGGCGACCAGATCAACGGGAATCGATCATATTGATTGTGCGGAATGTAAAAAAAGAAAAGTAGAAGTAGTCAATGTACCAATGTATGGTTCAGACACGGTGGCGGAATATGCGATGGGATTATTGCTGGCGGTGACAAAAAAAATAGTAGTGGCACACCAATCAGTGGAAGAGGGATCGTTTAATCCGGAGGGGTTGACCGGGGTGGATTTAATCGGAAAAACAATAGGGGTGATAGGGATTGGAAAGATAGGGCAAAACGTAATACACATCGCTAAAGGCTTCAGAATGAAGGTTTTAGGGGTAGACCATAAACCGGATCCTAAATTAGCAAAAAGAATGGGTTTAAAGTATGTGGATTTGGAAACCTGTTTGAAACAGTCCGATTTTATAACGGTGCATGTGCCGTTTATCCCCGAGACTTTTCATATGATTAACAAGAAAAATATTAAATTGATGAAGCCGGGGAGCTATTTGATAAATACTTCAAGGGGGCCGGTGGTAGAGATTGAGTCACTGGTGTGGGCGCTGAATAACAAAATATTAGCAGGCGTAGGTTTGGATGTAACAGAAGAAGAGCAATTAGTGGATAAGGTGTCAACGGTAATGGGAGATAAAATTAATAAGGATGATTTGAGAGAAGTGGTTAGTTTTCATTTGTTAAGAGATAGGGATGATGTGGTTTTTACCCCGCACAATGCCTTTAATACGAAGGAAGCGGTAGAAAGGATTGTAGAAACGACTATTAATAATATTAATAAGTTTATAAAGTCTAAAAGTCGAAAGTCTTAAAGTCTGAAAGTCTGAAGTAAAAATGAAAATAGAAAGATTTGAAGACAGTTTGGTTTGGAAGAAATCGAGAGATTTGACACTGGAAATATATAAAAATTTAAAAGATTGTCGAGATTATTCTTTTAGAGATCAAATTTGCAGAGCAGCAGTGTCGATAATGAATAATATTGCCGAAGGTTTTGAGAAAGGAACAGATAAGGATTTGGCTAAGTTTTTATTTATCGCTAAAGGTTCTTCAGGGGAAACGAGATCAATGTTATACTTGGCAAGAGATTTGGGATATATAAAAGATGATGAATTTGGCAGACTATATGAAAGTTCGATAGAAATATCTAAAATGTTGTGGGGATTTATTAAAAGTTTAAAATTAAAGGAGACAAGTCTTTAAGACTTTTAGACTTTAAGACTTTTGACTAATTTATGATACCGGTAATAATTTGCGGAGGGATTGGTTCTAAAATGTGGCCGGAAAGCCGGCAAAAATGCCCGAAACATTTTTTGCCGTTGCTTAACGGCAAATCGTTGTTTCAAATTAACTATGAAACTTTGAGGGAAAAGTTTAAACCGGAGGAAATTTTTGTGTCGACAACCGAGCAACAGGTAGCTTTGGCTAAGGCAGTAGCCACGGATATTCCGGAAAGCAATTATTTTGTTGAACCGGAGATGAGAAATCAGGGACCGGCGACGGGATTTGTGGCTGCTAACCTTTATAAAAAATTTCCTGACGAACCTTTTATGTTGGTTCAGGTGGATGTTTTAAGGGAACCTCGGGAAAAGTTTTTTGAGATGATGGATGAGGTGGATAAATTAATAAAAGAAAAAGGCAGGGTAGTGACGGCGGGAATGAAACCGAGTTTTGCTGTAATGGGGGTGGACTACTTGATTGTTGATCCGGCGACTCATAGGATGAGCCAGTGGTTGGGAAGGGGAGAAAAAGAAGTTATAGAGAAATATTTAGCAACAGGCGAAGCGTTGATCCATACAAATCATTATGCCTGGACACCAAGAGCGATGCTGGAGTGCTTTAAAAAGCGAAAACCGGAATGGTATGAGCCTTTAATGGCTATCGTTAATGGAGGGGAAGTGGTGGCGGAATATACAAAAATGCCAAAAGGACCAATTGAAGAAGTAATGCAATTTGAATTATTGGATGGATTTGTAGTTGAATTACCGTTCAACTGGATTGATTTTGGAACATGGGAGTCGGTGACGAAGTATCTTGGGGAGAGAGGGATGTACCAGCCACAGGATGTGCAGGAAGTTGAGGCAAAAAATAATTTTGTCAGAAAACCGGCAGGAAAATATGTGGCAATGATTGGAGTAGAGGATTTGGTGGTGATAGACACAGGGGATGCGCTTTTGGTGACCAAAAGAGATCAAAGCGGAAAGGTGGGGCAAGTAGTGGATAAACTTAAGGCAGACGGAAGGGCGGAGTTACTGTAAAGGGGGTTAGGAAACAACTTTATTATAAGGCATTGGGGAAAGATATGTATTGAGTAAGGAGCCGGAGGTGGTTAGAATGAGAACATGAAATTTATTTTTGTTTCCGGAGGAGTGGTGTCCGGATTAGGGAAAGGAATAACGGCAGCAAGCACAGGACTGTTACTTAAGGCCAGAGGGGTAAGAGTAACAAATCTTAAAATTGATATGTATTTGAATGTAGATGCAGGAACGATTCGACCGGCAGAACACGGAGAAGTATTTGTACTGCAAGACGGAATGGAATGTGATGAGGATTTGGGACATTATGAAAGATTTTTGAATGAATCATTAAGGAAGGAAAATTATATGACCACCGGTCAGGTGTATAAAACAGTGATTGATAAGGAAAGGTCGTTTGGATATAACGGTGAGGATGTAGAAGCAATACCGCACGTAACTGACGAAATTATTGAAAGGATTATCAGGGCGGGAACAGTGAACAAGGCAGAGGTGGTAATAATAGAATTGGGGGGAACAGTGGGGGAATACCAGAATGGTTTATTCTTTGAGGCTAGTCGAATTTTGAAACTTAAGAAGCCGAAGGATGTGGTTCAGGTGCATGTATCGTATTTGCCGGTAATTCGAAGTATAGGAGAATTAAAAAGTAAACCGGTGCAGCAATCGGTGCGGGTGTTAAATTCGATGGGGATTCAACCGGATTTACTGGTGGCCAGAAGTGAAGTGTTAATTGATCAGAGAAGAAGGGAAAGACTGGCGCTATTTTGTAATATGCAGAATGAGGATATTATCACTAATCCGGACCTGGAAAGTATTTACGATGTGCCTTTATTTTTAGAAAAGCAGAATTACTCAGCAAGATTGTTGAAAAAACTTGGACTTAGGGGAAAGAAAATTAATCTGAATTTGTGGAAAAAATTTGTTAAAAATTTAGAGAAAAGAAAGGGTGAAGTAAAAATCGGAATGGTGGGAAAGTATTTTGCTACCGGTAATTTTGTGTTAAAGGATGCATATTTGTGTGTGATTGAGGCAATAAGGCAAGCGTCGGCGGCGGCCGGGGTAAAAGTAAAAGTGGAGTGTATCAGCGCGGAAGATTTGGAAAAAAAGGAAGTAAAAGATGTTTTGGCTGGTTTCCAGGGAATAATTGTGCCACAGGGTTGGGGAAGCCGGGGAGTGGAGGGGAAAATAACGGCAGTGAAATATGCCAGAGAAAATAAAATACCTTATTTAGGGCTGTGTTTTGGGATGCAGATGGCAGTGATCGAATTTGCCAGAAATGTACTAGGAATGAACGGGGCCAATTCAGAAGAGGTTGACCCAAAGACAAAATATCCGGTGATTCATGTAATGCCCGATCAAAGGGAATATTTAGAAAAACATCAGTATGGAGGAACAATTAGGTTAGGAGATTGGCCGTGCTCGATAAAAAGAGGAACGAAATTGGCAGAAATTTATTCAGAAGATCGCCACGCTTCGCTCGCGATGACGATTGAGGAGCGGCATAGACATAGATATGAATTTAATGGTGAGTTTAGAGAGAAATTTGAAAAGGCGGGAATGGTAATTTCAGGAACCAGCCCTGACGGGAAGCTAGTGGAGGCAATTGAGCTAAAAAATCACCCATTTTTTGTAGCCACTCAATTCCATCCGGAGTATAAATCAAGGCCTCTTGATCCGCATCCGATATTTGTAGAATTTTTGAAAGCGGTTGCCCGTTTACAAAAAGTTTCCTTATGAAAATGAAAAATGGTTTTAGCACGGAAAAGTATTTAAAAATACAAAAGAAAGCAATAGAGGAGAGGTTGAGTAAATTTTCTGGAAGGTTGTATTTAGAATTCGGAGGAAAATTGTTGGATGATTATCATGCGGTGCGGACTTTGCCGGGTTATGAAGCTAATGCTAAGTTGAGGCTCTTAAAGAGTTTAAACCGTGATTTAGGGGTAATTTATTGTGTTTCGGCAAAACAACTGGCTAATGGGAAAATCAGAGGTGATTATGGAATTGGCTATGACTTGGCAACGATTAAGGCTTTGGAAGATCTAAAACAGGAAGGATTAACTCTTGAGGGAGTGGCAATAAACCGTTACGAAGGCGAAAAAGAAGTGGAAAAGTTTATCAGAAAGCTGGAACAGTTGGGTGTAAGGTATTTTATAAGAAAGGAAATTAAGGGGTATCCGTCGGACCTGAATTTGATTGTTTCTGATAAAGGTTATGGGGCGGATGAGTATTTGCCGGTTTCAAAAAAACTAATTGTGGTGTGGGGGCCGGGGCCGGGGTCAGGAAAACTATCAACCTGTTTGGGTCAGATATATCATGAAGTAAAAAAGGGACTAAATTCCGGTTATGCGAAGTTTGAAACTTTTCCGGTGTGGGATTTGCCGTTGAACCACCCGATAAACGTGGCTTATGAAGCGTCGACAGCGGATTTAGGGGATTTTAATTTAGTTGATCCGTTTCATAAAAAAGCTTATAAAACAGAGGCCATTAATTATAATCGTGATGTGGAAGCGTTCCCGATAATAAGGGAGATTTTTCAAAGGATTTTTGGCCAAAATAATTTTTCCAGAAGTTATCAATCGCCGACAGATATGGGTTTCAATATGCTCGCAAAGGGGATTGTTGACGACAAAGTAGTTTCCGAGGCGGCGAAAAAGGAGATTAATTTTTATTTATTCAGATATAGGGAAGAGTATAAAAGAGGCTTGGTGGACGGAGATACTTTGGAGAGAATGAAAAAGATAATGAAGAAAGTGGGAATAGAGGAGGATTTTTTGCCGGCAGTGAGAGCGGCAAGATTGGCCAGGAATAAAGCCAAGAAGGAAGAGGGAAAGGGTTGTGGAGGGGTATTTTGCGGGGCGGCGATAGAGTTGAAGAGCGGAGAAGTGGTTTATGGGAAAAATTCGCCGCTTTTGTATGCGGAAGCGGCGATGATTTTGAATGCGATTAAAAAAGTGGCGAAGATTGATGATGAATATGAACTGGTGTCGGCTTCGATTATTAAAAGGATTAATGATTTAAACGGGGAATTGGGGGATGTAACTACGTCTTTAAACATAGTAGAGACAGCTATTGCTCTGGCAGTATCGGCCAGGGATAATCCGCTGGCTAAAAGAGCAATGGAAAAGTTAGATGAGCTACGGGGCTGTTTTATCCACACGACTCACCGATTGTCGCCGGCGGATGCCGTATTTTTAAGAAAATTGGGAGTTTGGGTAAGTACGGATGGAGAAGTGGGGTAAAACCAAAAACCCCGCCGAAGCGGGGTTAAGATTTAATCGAGATTGCCACGTCCCTTCGGGACTCGCAATGACGCTACTTATTTTAGTTCGACGGTTGCTCCGGCGGCTTCAAGCTTAGTCTTGGCTTCGTTGGCAGCATCTTTTTTCATGGTACCAAGGTGAGCAGGACAGGCATCAACCATGTCTTTGGCTTCTTTAAGGCCAAGCTCTGGTTTGAATTCACGGACAGCCTTGATAACGGCGATTTTGTTGGTTCCGGCATTGGTGACAACAACTTCGAATTCAGTTTTTTCTTCGACGACAGGAGCACTTTCCCCGGCAGCGGCAGCAGATGGAGCAGCGGCGACAGCGGCTATCGCTTTGACGTCGAATTTAACTTCGAGAGCTTTTACAAGCTCGGAAAGTTCGATAACTGATAATTCGGATACAGAATCAATTACTTTCTGTAGTTTTGCAGATACTTTTGTTTCTTCTGACATAGTTTTTTTTATTTAATTTTTAATAATTAATTATTTTTTTAAACCCCTCTTTTGATTCTCCCCTTGACCTTCCTATTGGCGGGCAGGCAGGGGAGAAAAGAAGATGACTCCCGCCCTGTCAAGGGAGGGTGGGGGAGGGTTTGTTTTTTTCGGAGATAGCTTTGAGGGTCATGACGAATTGGGTTTGATTGAAACGGAGAGCGTAGACTAAACGCTGAATCGGATTAACCAAATTGCCGATAAGTTTTGACATAAGAGCAGATTTGCTGGGAAGAGTGAGAAACTTTTTAAGCTCATCAACGGTCAGTAACTTTTTATCATAAATACCGTATTTAAATTCAGTTAATTCCTTTTCTTTGTTGACTTTTTCAATTTCTTTTAAAGGAGCGATTTCGTCGGTATTGCAGAAAGTGATAGAGGTTGGGCCGATAAGGGGAGAGGGAAGACTGATGCCGAATTTAAGGAGGGCTCTGGTGATAAGAGAGTTTTTGGCAACTTCCATAACTCCGCCTTTTTGTTTGATTTGATCACGAAGAGAGGCGATGCCGGCGGCGTCTAGCCCTTGATATTGAATTAGGACGGCGGACTTGGATTGTTCTAATTTTTTTGATAAGTCCTCGACTTGGTTTATTTTTTGTTGATTAGGCATAACTTTAGTCTGAAAGTCTAAAAGTTTAAAGTCTAAAAACGAAGATGGCCTCGAAGATCGAGGCGCAAATAATATAAATTTGCCTCGGTGGGATTTATTTTTATACCCACTGTCTTCGGTTTAGTAGAGTATTGTATCACAAGTATGAACCCTGTGATAGGATGAAAGAGTGAGAAGATTGGCAGGAGTGTTAATGATAATTTTGGGGGTGTTGGGGTGGTATTGGTGGATGGGGAGGAGTTTTATAAACCCACTGGTGGGGGAAAAGGATAAAAAAGCTTTGCCGTTGGAAAAATATGATTTTGATAGTTTGAGATCAGTTTATAAAGTAGGGAACGGTTTAAAACCGTTCCGTACAAATAAATATGAAATAGAAATTTTGGGGAATATTCCTGAAGTGGAGAGGAGGAGGAAGTTAATTACGAATTATCAATTACCCACCTCGGCGGGCAGGCGAATTACGAATTTTGAAACCAGGAAATTCAGATTTATGAGCGAGGGAAAGTGGATTACGGGAATGATTAATTATTTTGATGATGGGGAAAAGAGACCATTAATAATTATGGTGCGGGGATATGCGGACAAGCCGGGTTATTACACCGGTTTCGGGACATGGAAAGTGGCGGATGAATTCGCAAAACAGGGGTGGGTAACAGTAAGCTTGGATTTTTTGGGTTTTGGGGAAAGTGATGGTGAAAGTTTTGATATGCTGGAAGCCAGATTTGAGAAAGTGGTGGCGGTGCTGGATTTAATTGAATCAATAAAGCAACTGGAATATGTAGACCCGAATAATATCGGAATTTGGGCGCATTCCAATGGCGGACAGATCGTTTTGTCGGTTTTAGAGGTAACCGGGGGAAATTACCCGACGGTGATGTGGGCGCCGATGACCAATCCGTTCCCACAGAGTGTTTTGGATACGGCATCGGACCTGGATGACGGGGGAAAGGCAGTCGTCGAGGCGATTACCGAGTTTCAGAGACGGTATGACAGTCGAAGGTATGCCTTTGAAAATTATTACAAGTGGGTTAACGCCCCGATTTTGATACAACAGGGAACAGCGGATGAGTGGTGCGAGGTGGAATGGCAGGAAAAGGTGGTGGAAGCCCTAAGAGCCGAGGGTAAACAGGCGGAACTGATTTTATACAAGGGAGATGATCATAATTTGAAAAAGAATTGGGACGAGGCGGTGGCAGGGGATGTGGAGTTTTTTACAATGAATTTTAGATAGTTTCGGAAGCGAGTGTTTTGAATTTATTACAACCCAATTCTTCTCCAAGCTCCCTTAAGACTGTTTGCTCGGGGGTTTCTCATTCCTCAACTCCACCTCCGGGAACGTCCCACTCGTTGTCTTTATAAATTGCTTTTTGGACTATTAATAATAATTTATTTTCGTCGAGAATTATGGCTGAGGTACTTTGGCGGTAGGTGAGCTGGTTGCGGTCTATTGGTTGTGGGTTGGTCATTGAGTTGATTATAATTCAAAAAGAAAAGGTGTTGGTGGGGTAGAGTTAATTAAGAAGAATATAAAAAAGACAAGAAGTGTGAGGTTAGAGTATAATTGGGTGATTTATGAAGATTAGTATAGTGGGCCCCTGCAGTGGCGGCAAAACAACGTTTTCAAAGAAAATGGGAGAACGTTTAGGAATTGAAGCTGTTAATTTGGATGAGATTTATGTTGATTATAAGAATATTACCCCGGACAATGTTTCTTTTAATTCTGAAAGTAAAATAAAAACGGAGTTGGAGAAAATATTTAAAAAAGAGTCATGGATAATTGAGGGAATTTATCCGATTGAAGAGGGTTTTGAAAAAGCTGACGTAATTATTTTTATCTGTCGGCCTTTTTTGCTCACTTTGTTTTGGCAATGGAAAAGATTTTTTGTTTCAAAGGAAGAAAGAACAAGGTTTGGATTTAGACAAAATCTTGCTTTGACATTGATTATTTGGCATCAATATTTCGGAAGAGAAGAAAGGTTTAGGTGTGTGGGCTATGATTATCCGACAATTCAATGTTTTAATAGTGTTTTAAAGAAATATAAAAATAAAGTATATTTATTTTCCTGGTTTGGGGAAGAAATATTGATTAGTAGAATAAAAAGTTTGATACAATAAGGCATGATTGTATATTTTTCAGGATCGAGATATTACAAAAAGGAGTTTCAGGATGTTTATACTGAAGTAATTGAGATATTGAAAAGTACGGGGGTTAAGGTAGTTGATAACACGGTTGATAAGCTGGCCAAGGGTAGTATGAGTATGAGTGATGAGGATAAGATTAAATATCATAGCGAGATTGTTAAGTTGTTAGATAAAGCTGATTATTCTGTATTTGAGGCGACATTTCCATCGACTTTGCATATTGGTCATGAGATTACCTTGGCGATTGAAAAAGGGAAACCGGTAATAGTGTTGTATTCAGAAGTTGAGGGTAAGGAGCCGATGCTTTTTAAGGGAATTAGTACAGAAAAGGTAATTTGGGTAGCATATAACCGGAAGAATTTAAAAGAAGTTTTGGCAGCAGCGATTGAACAAGCTAGAAAGAAAGTGGATGTCAGATTTAATTTTTTTGTATCACCGAAGATTTTGAATTATCTTGATTGGGTAGCAAAAAAGAGGATGGAGCCGAGATCGGTGTTTTTGAGAAAACTGATTGAAAAAGAGATGAAGAAAGATAAAGAGTTTGAGGGGTGATATAATAGTTTATTATAGTTTTATATAGAAATTATGGAACGCATTGTTTGTCAGGTGCCTGATGGACAAAGAGGTGGGTGTGTATATTTGACGGAAGAAGGTGATTGTGCTCACGCGATTATTGTTGGTCGTCAGTGTCGGTGTGATGCGTTCCCAGAGGTTAGAGAGGCGAGTCAGGGAAGACGGGATATGGCAATGCCAAGAATAGTGATAGCAGCTTTGACGGGCCAATTGGGTGAGGAAGGGGAAAGGCTTGTTAAGAAGTTGGACGGTATGCCGCCTGTAGCTCGGAGTTTGTTATCTTCATTTTGAGTCGGTAAGGGGAATTAGTTAAGAGAACTGATATAATTTTGAATATGAGTAAAAAGGTAATGGTTTTGTATGGCGGAGTTAGCACGGAGCACGAGGTGGCGATTATTACGGCGTTGCAGGTAATGAATGCCCTGAAGGGAGCCGGCCATGAAGTGTTTCCGGTTTATATCAGTAAAAATGGTGAGTGGTTTTTGGGAGATGAGAGATTTCTAAAGCCGGAGTTTTATAAAAACTTAAATGAAATAAGGGTTTTGGGAAAGGTGGTAGAGATAGGGGCCGGGAGCAGGGGGAAGATACTTTTGAAAAAAATGGCCTGGTGGCAGGAAATGGATAAAAAGATCGATGTGGTTTTTCCGGTGTTTCACGGAAAGAATGGAGAAGATGGAGCGGTGCAGGGGTGGCTTAATCTGGTGAATTTGCCGTATGCCGGGTGCTCTCTTTTGCCATCAGCAGTAGCAATGGATAAGTCAATTTCAAAAATGGCGGCGATTAGTATCGGATTAAAAGTGGCCGAAGAGGTGTTGGTAATTAAAAGCGAGTGGGAGAGAGATAAAAAAGCGATTTTGGAAAAGATTAAAAAATTAGGAAAGAATGTATTTGTTAAGCCGTCCGGTGGGGGTTCGACAATTGCAGTAGGCAGAGCCGATAATCAAAAAGATACGGAGCGATTGTTGGAAGTGGCGATGGTTTATGACGAACGGGTGGTGGTGGAAAAAGAGATTGAAGAGCCGATCGAAGTTAATATTTCGATTTTAGGAAATAATCCTTATGAAGTGTCGATAACGGAACAGCCGATAGCCAGTGGTAAAGTTTTATCATTTGAAGACAAATATGTTCGGGGAAGTAAAGGCAGTAAAACTCAAGGAATGGCTTCCGCCCAGCGGTTGATGCCGGCCGGGGTTTCAGAAAAGACAATAAAAGAAATTGAAGAAGCAGCGAAAAGGTTTTTTGCGATTATCGGAGGAAAGGGGATTGCCAGAATTGATTTTATGGTGGATAAAAAAGGAGTAGTTTATTTTAATGAAATCAATCCGATGCCCGGGTCAATCGCTTTTTATTTATGGGAAAAGAAAGGAATGAAAATAAGCAACTTAGTAGATAAACTGGTAAATTTAGCAATTGAAGATTGGCAGGAACGGCAAAAATTAGTGACGACTTTTGAGAGCAATATTTTGGCAGGGTATGCCGGTGCCGGGGGAACCAAGGGTAAGATTTAATAGTTTTGGGGCAGATCGTTTTCGAGAAGTATCCAGTCGAATTTGGCACTGATTTGGTTTATAAGAGGCCAATAATCGGTATGATTGGTGATGAAATTGATGGGGATATTTGGTTTTACCGATTTTGCGCCTTGGGCGAAGTTTTGAGTTCGGGAATTTTTGCCGATGAGAAAAATCTCATCAAAAATAACAGCGGCTTTTTGGCCTAATGTTTGGTGAAAAGAATTTGACTGTGATCCCAACTCAACCAACCCGGGGGTAACCAGAGCTTTTGAACCCTTAAGAGACGAGAGGTTGGCCATAACCTGGTTAAAGCCGTCAAAGTTGCTGGAGTAAGTATTGTCGACGACAGTGGCCCGTTTTATTTTTACCAATTCCAAGCGATGAGGAGCGGGGGTAAGAACGGCAACACTTTTCTGGATGGTTTCAATGGGGATTTTTAGTAAAATCGATTGACTGATAGCGGCGATAAGATTGAAAAGATTGCCGGTTCCAAAAACCGGAGAAGTAAAATGGAAAGATTGTTTTTGATAATTGAGAGTAAAGACCGAACCGTCTTGGTCAAAATGGAATTGACTAAAAAAGAAAGTGGCTTTAGGAGAGACAAGAGAATAGGTATAGGCTGATTGAAAATGAGGGTGACAGTCGAGGTATTCCTTAATATATTTATTGTCGAAATTCAGCAACAAATGATTGGTTTTGATATGTTTAGCGAGTTCAAATTTGGTGTCGAGGATATTTTTGATGGTATGAAAACGTTCCAGATGCTGGGGGCCAATACCGGTGATAATGGCTGATTGAGGTGGAAAAAGAGAAGAGAGAGTTTTTATATCACCCGGGTAATGGGCGCCGAATTCAGCCAAAAAGAATTTAGTATGTTGAGTCAGCCCCATTAAAATTGATTGGGAGATACCCAGGGGAGTGTTGTAGCTATGAGTGGTTTTGAGAGTAGGAGCGTAGGAGTCAAGAATTTGGAAGAGAAAATCTTTGGTGGTGGTTTTACCAAAAGATCCGGTAATGCCGACAGTGTAGGGATTGACGGAGACAAGAAGTTTTTTGGCCTTTTGAATTTTGAGATTTTTAAGGATAAGCTCTGAAGGAGCCAAAAGAATGACTGCCAAAAGGAGCGGGAGAGGGGTGAAAAAAAATAAAATCAGGGAAAAGATGAAGATATAGAAGGAAATGTAGGAGTCTAAAAATAGCCAGGATAGGGCAAAATATTGAATAATAGATAAAATAATCAGGAGCTTAATTTTAGAAGTGATTTTAAGAGGGGTAATTTGAGGCAGAGAAAAAATAAAAGGATGAGAAAGGTACCAGCGAAGTAGTTTTTGAAGCTGATAATATTCAAGTTGAAGAATTTGGAGATAGACAAAAAAAGGTAGGTGTTTCATGAAATTAAGCTAAAGGTATGTTTTAAAATAGGAATTAATTGAGATTGTAAGCTTAGATGCGGATTGTGATCGGATTGGAGGATGTAAAGGCGGCAATCGGGAATAAGATCGGCAATAATCCTGCCGGAGTAGGGAATTTCAGTATCGTTTTCGCCCCAAATCAGAAAGGAGGGAATTTTAATTTTATTAAGGCGGTCGGTTAAATCATAATTAACAATTTTTTTGAGAATGTCCTGATGTTCCGGAGAGCTGTGATAATAATCAGTAGAAGTGATGCGGGAAAGCAAAAAGCAGAGAATGGGTTTTGGGAGAATGGTTTTGAGGAAGCTAAATTGGTGATAAATAAAAATTTTCAGTTTTTGTTTTAGAGATTTGCGGCGATTAATAGCCGGAGAAATCAGAATTAAGGAGGAAATAACCGAAGGGTGAGAGATAGCGATATGGGCAGCGATTTGGCCGCCGAAAGAATGACCTAAAACAATCGGATGTTTTATATCATTATTTTTAATAAAGGCGAGAATAAGATTTGTGTATTCCGGAATGCCGGAGCCAGCCGGGAGTAGGGAACTACGGCCGAAGCCGGGAAGATCCAGAAGAAAGTAACGGTAATCGGCAGGAAGATGATTAATGGTATCTGCCCAGATGGAACCATTTTGCCCCCAGCCATGGAGAACAAGACAATCTTTTTTGGCTTTGGGATTGACAATGTCAAAATGAACCAGGTTATGATCGATAACAGTATCCATGCTGAATATATTCTATAATATAATGCGATGAAGTTGAGGTTTAGAATCGAAAAAATAATTCGGTTGTTTGAGAAGAAATTGACGCCGCTAAATCGGATTACGGTATCAAGGGAAAAAATATTGAGTAATTATGATAGTTTTGTTGAGAAAGGGGGAGGCAAGGAATTTTGGCCGGTGATGAAAGCTAATGCTTATGGGTGTGGAATTGAGCAAATAACAGAAATATTGGATGGGAAAGACTTTGAGTATTGGGTGGTTGACAGCTACGCGGAAACACTCAAGATTTGGGAAAAATCAAGAAAGAAAGTATTGTTGATAGGTCCAATTTTAAGGGATAATTATCAATATATTGATTTCAAAAAAATTACCTTATCGGTGCAAACTATGGGGGATTTGGAGGTTTTGGGAAAATTGAATAAAGATATCAGAATACATCTAAAGGTAAACACCGGAATGAACAGACAGGGGTTTGAGATTGAAGAAATGGAAGAGCTGATAAAAATGTTAAAAAAATATCCAAAAATTGAAGTTGAAGGGATATTTTCTCATTTGGCCGATGCCGAAAATGAAGATAATAGCTTTATAGAAAAGCAGGAGGAGGAGTTTAAGAAAGTATTAAATATTTTAGAACAAAACGGAATCAGACCAAGGTGGGTGCATTTGGCAGCAAGCGCGGGGGCATTTAAAACAAAAGACAAGCGAATAAATGCAGTGCGGTTGGGGATAGGGCTTTTTGAGGGAGGGGTGAGGCTGATTTCAACGATAACAAAGGCCAGATGGACAAAAAAGGGAGAGAAAGTCAGCTATGGCGGTACTTATACAATGAAGGAGGATGGATGGCTGGGGGTGATACCGGTGGGATATTATGAGGCTTTGGATAGAAAATTAAGTAATCGGGGGGTGGTGGAATATAAGGATAGGTATTATCCGATTGTTGGAAATATATGTATGAATATGATGATGGTGGATTTCGGAAAAACGAAAATAGCGGAAGGGGAGGAAGTCGAGGTGATCGGCGCAAATGGTGCCAATTCGTTTAAAGAAATGGCAGTAAAGTGCGCGACAATTGACTATGAGTTGATGACCAGACTAAATTCCTCAATCAGACGGGAGATTATTTAAGAACTTCGACTTTGACCGATGGACCCATGGTGGCGCAGATGGCGAGCTTCTTAATTTTTGCCGGAGTGATGACGTTGATTAATTCGGCAATGTTTTTGGAAAGCTCTTCTTCGGATTGCGAAACCTTACCGACAATAATGTGAACAACCGGAGCGGTTTTTTCGGTTTTGATTACGGTTTTGGCAATCGAAAGCCGGGCAACAGCTTCTTCCGGTTTATCGGTTAGAGTGCCGTTTTTAGGATTGGGCATTAAGCCTTTTGGACCTAAAATGCGGGCAAAGGGAAGGAGCTTGGACATGGTAACCGGGGTGGCGATCAAAATATCAAAATTTATTTTACCTTCTTTAATTTCGGCAAAAATAGTGTCGTTTAAAATGACTATTTTTTTGCTGGCGGTCGCCAAATGGGGGAAAGAGATTTCGGCGATATTACCAATGTCGTTGGTGGTAATGTGGGCTTCGATTTTTCCGTCGAATTTGGAGAGAGAAGTAGTTTTTACCAGCTTAACAGCTTCGTTTAGAGGATAATATTTGTTGACGTCGATTTTTTTCTTGGCGGCAAGATATTTTTTGCCTCTGACTTTGGCGGCTCTAACGGTTTTTGTTTCCGCCTTTTCAACGGATAAATCTGTGGTTTCCTCGACTTTAGTTTCTTCGACTTTAGTTTCCGGAGCCTTTTGTCCTTCGACTACGCTCAGGACTTCCACAGCAAGGGATTTTTTTGTTTTTCCGCCGGAGGCGGACTTCACTTTGTTCGCTTGAGAGGTTTTGCTCATTTTTTGATTAAAATTTAACTAGTTATGATATCACAAAATCAGGATTTAGGCTGATTTTGACGGTGAGTGGGGCATTCGGCACCGCCACAAGAGCTGTACTCTCTAGTGGTTAAATAAACTATTTCAAAATCGCCAGTTTCGTGATTCATCTTGACAGATGAGTCAGTGTAATTTGGGCATCTATCTTCACTAATGTCACAAATCATAATTCTCCCAACCGATGTCCGCATATAGTGGAGATGAGGAAATTTGGCTTTGATTATTTCTGCTGATGAATAACTGGCCATAGATTTATTTTAGTCTACTATCTCAAAACCCATGGATTTGGCGGTGCCGGCGACCATGTGCTTGGCACTCTCTAAATCTTTGGTATTTAAGTCAACCAATTTATCTTTGGCAACCTGTTCAATTTGAGCTTGAGTGATTTTGCCGATTTTTTCCCGGCCGGTAGTACCAGAGCCCTTGGCAATGCCGGTGATTTTTTTGATCATGTCAGAAACAGGAGGTTTTTTGAGAACAAAAGTGAAAGATCTGTCTTCGTAGATGGTAATAATGGAGGGAATAAGAGAACCCTTCATGGTCTTGGTTTTCTCATTGAATTCGTTGCAGAAATCCATGATTTTTATCCCTTTTGGTCCGAGAGCAGTTCCTACCGGAGGAGCGGGGTTGGCCGTACCGGCCATGATGGCAAGTTTAACAACGCATTTTATTTTTTTGGCCATAGGTTTTTGGGAAATTTTTAATTCAAAATTTTAAATTTATATTCAATTTTTAATGAATTAATTTAAAAATTAAGATATTAGGTATTTTGAATTGATTAAAAATTAGAAATTATAAATTATAAATTAAATTAATTAGAGCTCTTTAGTAACTTGTAAGAAATCTAACTCAACCGGGGTTTCGCGTTCAAAGAAAGAAACAAGACAGCGGATTTTACCTTTTTCCTGATCAATAGAATCAATAGTGCCGATAAAGTCAGCAAAGGGGCCGTTGGTGATTTTGACAACATCGCCGATAGAATAAGGAGCTTGATATTTTGGCTTGTCTTCTTCGGTTGTTTGGAGAATTCGATCAACTTCCTCTTGGGAAATAGCTGAAGGCTGATTGTTAATACCAATAAAACCGGTAACTCCTTGGGTAGTGCGGACGGTAATCCAGGAATCATCGGTTAATTCCATTTGGACAATGACGTAGCCCGGGAAAGTTTTTTCCTGGGTTTTTACCTTTTGCCCCCGGCGGATAACCATTTTACTTTGAATGGGAACAATGGCCTGAAAGATTTTGTCTTCGAGGTTCATAGTTTTGATTCTGGTTTTGAGAGCTTCGATGACCTTGTATTCGTGGCCGGAATAGGTGTTGATTACATACCATCTGGCATCAAAAGAAGGTTCGTATGAGGAAAGTTTAAAAAGAAACTCTCTTTTGTTGGTTTTGGTTGAAGTTTTTGGCATATTATTTTTTATTTATTTGTTTTTGTAGGCAATGGAGGAAGCGTAGGAGAAGAAGTGGCCTCTTTGGGGATGATTTGATTTATAGTATTTGGTTTATTTTGAGTATTGGTTAGATAACCAATAGAGTTAGTAAAAAGATAATCGAAACCGCCTAATATTAGGGAGATAACGATCGAAATAGATATTACCACAAAAGTGAGCTGAATTAAAGCCTCTTTTTTTGGCCAGGTAATGTTCTTGAATTCTGCCCTGACTTCACTGATAAACTGACGAATTTTTTGCATGAGGTATTATAGCAAAGGAGGTGATTGGCGTGTTGGTAATGGCGTATTTGTAATATTGCAAAGTGCGAAGTGTACAGTTATAATGGACATATGACTATAATTAACAGTACAAATTTAAGAAATAATTTGGCCGATGCCCTGAAAATGGTTTCCGAAAAAGAATTTTTGCTGGTAAGCCACAGGGGAAAAATAAAAACGGCGATAGTGGACATTGACATGCTCGAAGATCTTTTGGAGTTGTCAGATAAAGAGTATTTAAAATCTGTTAAAGAGGCAAGGGAACAATATAAAAAAGGGGAATACTATACTTTTGAAGAAGTTTTTGGCAATATTTAAGAGTGGAATATATAATTTTATTGACAAAAAGTGCCAAAAGGGACATTGAGTGTCTTGACGGAGTGATTCAGAAGCGAATTGCTAAAAAATTGCTTTATCTAAAAAAAGACCCAAAGAAATTATCAAAAAGTCTGACAGATTTTAAACAGGGAGAATATCGGTTTCGGGTGGGTGATTTTAGAATTTGTTTCGATTTAATAGGGCAAAATATTGTCATAAACAGAGTTAGACACAGAAGAGAAGTGTATAGGTAGGATATATTAATTTCTAGTTGACGGTACTGCCAGTAGTGTGTATCATCTTAGTCATTCACTATATGTTGTGTCCATATTGTAAACACCAGGAATCAAATGTTTTGGAAAGCAGGGAGGCTCAAGACGGTAAGGTTACCCGTCGGCGCCGGGAATGCGTTGGGTGTGGGAAAAGATTTACGACTTATGAGGAAGTGGGGAATGTGGATTTAAAGGTGATTAAAAAGGATGGACGAATTGAAGACTACAGCCGGGAGAAACTAGAGAGGTGTTTCGAAAAAGCTTGTTGGAAATTGACGGCGGAACAACGGACGAAATTAATTGATGAAATTGAGTTGAGATTGTTGAATTGGGGAAGTGTGGAGATTCCTAGCCGGGAAATTGGTTTGATGGTGATGGAGAAACTGAAGGACATCGATCCGGTGGCGTATATTCGCTTTGCTACCGTATATTTGGATGTTAAAAATATTAATGATTTTGAAAAGCTAATAGCTGACTATAAAAAAAATGGAAAACTTATCTGAACCACAATTATCAGACAATGCTAAATATATTGCCGAAACTCGGTATTCAATGAAGGATCAGAGTGGGACGTCTTTAGAAAAAGCGAAGGATATTTTTTGGCGGGTAGCGATAAATATTGCCAAGGGGGATAAGGGCTTTGGGATGAGTGATCAACAGATAGAGAATTTGGCGCTTGAATTCTATTCGGCGATGGCGAGCCAGAGATTTTTTCCAAACACGCCATGTTTGGTCAACGCCGGAAAGGTTCGTCAGCAATTGTCTGCCTGTTTTGTTTTGCCGATTGAAGACTCGATGGAATCGATTCTTAAAACAATGTCTGATATGGCCATGATTCATAAAAGCGGCGGGGGAACAGGTTTTTCTTTTACCAGATTGCGACCGAGCGGGGACTATATTTCTACAAGCGGTGGGACGACAGTAGGGCCGGTGTCTTTTATGCAGGCTTATAACGACGTGACATCCCAAATTAAACAAGGAGGGGTAAGGCGGGGGGCGAATATGGGGATGTTGTCGATTGATCATCCGGATGTATTGAGGTTCGCGGTGGTGAAATTGGATGAGTATAGCTTGACGAATTTTAATATATCTCTGGCGGTAACCAACGCCTTTATGGAGAGAATTGAGAGTGATAAAAAATTTGTGACCGATGATTCGATTCCGGAAAAGGTAGTTGAAGAAATCAGAACAGCGGAAGGAAACAGGGATGTGGATGAAAGATTAAGACAAATCGAGACAGGAATAAAGAAATTATATGATTGGGCCAAAGCAACACAGGAAGGAGAGGGATATCCTTTGATTAATCCCAGAACAGGGATAGAAACAACGAGATTAAATGCCTATAAAGTATTTAACTTAATAACCAGATTGGCTTGGCAATACGGTGATCCGGGGTTGGTGTTTATTGACAGAATGAATGAGGCAAAGTCTAATCCGGTGCCGTCGATGGGGAGAATTGAAGCCACTAATCCGTGTGGAGAACAACCTTTGTTGCCTTATGATGCCTGTAATTTGGGAAGTATTAATCTGGTGAAGTTTGTCACGGGGAATAATGTTGATTGGGATTTATTGGCAAGAACGGTGAAAATGGCGGTGCATTTTTTGGATAATGTGGTTGAGGTAAATGAATTTCCGGTTCCTAAAATCCGAGAGATGGTTGATAAAACCCGAAGAATTGGGTTGGGGGTGATGGGTTTTGCCGATGCCTTGTTTAAACTTGGGGTCCGCTATGATTCGCAGGAGGGATTGGATTGGGCTAAAAGATTTATGAAATTTATCGGAGAAAACGCAAGAGAAGCGACGGTAGAGATGGCAAATCAAAGAGGAGTATTTCCGGCTTGGCCAATGAGTGTGTACTCGGGGACAGATTACAGACCGAGGAATATGGCTTTAACGACGATTGCGCCGACAGGGACAATCAGTATGATAGCCGACGCCAGCTCGGGAATTGAACCGGTGTTTTCCTTGGCTTATCAGAAAAATGCGGTGGAGGGAAAGGTACTATATATAGTAAACCCTGTATTGGTAGAGGAATTGAAAAAGAAAGGTTTATATACCGAAGAATTGGTTAAGAAAATTGCAGATAATAAAGGAGTGCTTGGTGGAATTAGTGAAATTCCGGCAGAAACAAAGGAAGTGTTTAGGACGGCCTTAGAGATTAGCCCGGAGTGGCACATCAAAATTCAGGCGGCTTTTCAGGAACATGTCGATAATGCGGTTTCAAAGACAATTAATTTTCCGAAAGAAGCGACGGTTGAAGAAGTGAGAAAATCTTATCTTCTGGCATATTCTTTGGGAACTAAGGGAGTGACAATTTATAGGTCGGGATCAAGGGAAAAAGAAGTGATTCAAACAGTCCCAAAGTCTCAAAGTCAAAAGTCTGAAATTGAAGAACGACCGAAAAAGAAGAAGACGCCGGAGGCAGCAAGAGGGGTGAGAATTAAAAAACCTTGTGATATGGGGAATGTATATACTTCGGTGTTTTTTGAATCGGGAAATGGCCCGGTGGAAGTGTTTGTGATTTTGGGGAAAAGTGGCGGTTATATGGCGGGGACGGCCGAGGTTACCGGCCGGTTGGCGTCACTGGCTTTGAAATATGGGGCGACCTTGGATGAGGTAGCAGAAAATTTAGTGGGAATTGCCTGTGGACAAAGGGTGGGGTTGGGAAAAATGGCAGTGTTGAGTATGTTTGATGCAGTTGGAAAGTCGTTGTTGGAAATTTCCAGAGGGGAACAACTCGATTTATTTAAAGAAGAAAAGGTGGCTATTAAAGTGCCGGTGGTGAATGGAGAAGAGAAAAAGGTGGCTGACGAAGCAAAATTCAGTGCTTGTCCGGATTGCGGGAGCCCATTGTATGCAGAGGAAGGGTGTTATAAATGTTCTAATCCGTTTTGCGGATATAGTAAGTGTTCTTAGTATAATTACGAATTATTAATTACGCCGTGCCTGCCGGCAGGCAGGAATTACGAATTAAAAATCAAATCAAAATCTCCCCCGACCCCTCTTTGAGGAAAGAGGGGGGAATATAAC